>ENA-UOUL01001738-UOUL01001738.1-bioreactor-metagenome-genome-assembly--contig:-NODE-1738-length-28532-cov-5.579863_pt1 | contig 28532 bp, 29 predicted proteins | sample MGYA00249838_ERZ747220 | MGnify/ENA primary metagenome ERZ747220 (study PRJEB28778, sample SAMN05720191) | bioreactor metagenome | isolation source: Anaerobic biogas reactor | place: USA:Washington...
CAAACGAGGAAGTGCGGGCCGTTCTGGAACCCTTGGTCCAGCTCGCAGAGGAAACCGGGGCGTGCATCGTGATCGTCAAGCACCTGAACAAAGCCGACATGGGCGGCAACGCGCTGTATCGGATATCCGGGAGCATGGCGTTTGTCGCACTGAGCCGCTGCGTCCATATCATCGGCCACGATCCAGAGGACAAGTCCCGCAAGCTACTGATGCCGCTGAAAATCTCGCACGGCGTCAAACCCGGTGGCCTGGCCTACACCGTGGAGCAGACCGCCGAGGGGCTGCCCCTCTTGGCGTGGGATGCGGCGCCCGTCGATGCGGACCCCGACGCGGTTCTGTCCCGGAAGCCGACCAAAGCACCGACCGCGAAGAACCGGGCGTCCGAATGGCTGGAGGCCCAACTTGCCGCCGGACCCGTATTGTCCCGGCTGATCGAGGACGGCGCCAAGGCGGCGGGATTCTCGCTCGCAACCCTGAACCGGGCAAAAGAAGCTTTGGGCGTGCAATCGTCACAAGTCCGGGACGGGGCGAAGATCGTTAGTTGGGAGCTACGACTACCGGAGGTGGCCGTATGTTCCTAACACAATATGATGATATTGTTGATATCCTTGATAATGTTGATCATCTAGCTTTTTGGCCTAAAAACCAAGATTATCAAGGCTATCAAGGCTATCAACATTTCACCCCTCTCTACCACAACCCGTCCAAGACAACGGGCATGAGGCTTGGCAAATGGCGATTTTATTGGACGTGACGGCGAGCGCTGAAATAGAGACAGCGATTGCCCGGAATCTGGCGGTCAATCAGGGCTGGATTGACTACTTCGCGACCGAGGACTTAACCACCGGGAGCTTATGACCATGTTGGCGAGCGTGAAACTGGCCTTGGAACAGTGTGAGACACCTTCGGAGTCCCAGCGCGTCCTTCAGGAATTCGAGACTGCCCGCGGCGTGGTTGACGCATCGGCCGGGCCTTTGATCGGGCGGGCAACGGGCGTGCTGGTGACACGGGCCTTGGCGCTCTAGTTGGAAAAGTGGAAGCCGAACGTGATTCCCACGCCCGACCGTATCCCCCTGGCCACGTTGAACGGGCTCTGGCCGCGGCTGTCGGCTGTCGCTCAGTTGGTGATCGGGGCAGTAGTCGCGGCTGATTTGGGTTTGGCAGCAGATAGGAAGCGACCCGGGCAGGACGTATCCCGGCAGTGATCAGCGGCGATTACGGGGGGCGGGTTTCCTGCCTTGGCACGCACTCAGATTCTGGAGAGTTAGAGCAACATGAAGCACACAGACGCAGACGGTCGTCCTGAACGGCGAGAACTCGCAAAGCAACATGCCCGCGAACACGGGTACGACGGTTCTTGGCCACCAGTGAAACCGCCCCCGCTGGCGACGGCGGCGGACTTCCGCGCGACGCTGGCGACGGTCGAGGGCGGTGACTGCCGGGCAATCCATGTGTATCGATTGGGCTCCACGATCCTGAAGTTCTACCAGAGCCTCACGGTCGAGGACTTCGAGCGTGTCGCGCGGAAGTTGGTCGAGATCGCGCGCAACAAGAAGATGGCGGCGCGGGTCCGGCTCAGGGCGATTCAGGCCACGCTCGCACCCCTGGCGGCCGGCGTCAAACTCTTGGCGAAGTTGCAGGCCCGCACTTCGCCTGCCGTCTTGCACCTAGAAGCGTGCTTGGGCGCGTTCTACGGGGCGCTCGAAGCGGACATGCCCACGTTGATTAACACGTTGCGCGACATGACGAAAGTGAGCAATACGACGGGGATTCGAGCGTCGGCAGCGCTTCTGAAGGTCACCTTCGAGATGGTGGACGCGCTGGTGACGATTCGGCCGCGGGCTGAAGAAGCGCCAGTGAGAGACCCGGCCCGTCAGGCGAAGATCGAGGCGGACCTTGCGGAAATGGAGCAGCGGATACTGGCGAAGAACGCGGGGCAGGAGCACCAAAGTTGATAGCAGCAGTGATTGAACAGCAGGCGCCGAAGGTGGCGCAGTTACTCTTGAAGCCGGCGGAAGCGGCCAAGGCGCTCGGCATCGGCCCGCGCACCTTGTGGGGCTTGACAGCCGCGGGCGAGATATCATGTGTGCGGATCGGGCGCTCGGTCCGCTACGCGCTGCCCGATCTTGAGGCGTGGATCGAAAAAAAGCGGGCCGGAAATTGAGCACGCAATCACCTTGTGGCTTGCTTTTGAGCAAGCATGAGGTTATACTTAAGGTATGAAACCCAGCGAAACATTGCGGAAGGCGATTCAGCGGGCGGACATGAGCCGCTACGCGCTCGCGCAGCGCGCGGGCCTTTCCGAATCCATGCTCTGCCGCTTTGTACAGGGGCGGGCGATCACCAGCGACACGTTTGATAAGCTCGTGGGCGTGCTCGGTCTGGAGCTGGTCCCGAAAACGCGCGGCCGGACGCGAAAGGAAGGGAAGTAAGTATGGCGAGTATCAGTCGAGAACCGAACGGACGCCGTACCGTGCAGTTTGTCGGCGCGGACGGCAAGCGCCGCAGTGTCCGGTTGGGGGAGTGCAATCAGCGGCAAGCCGAAATCGTGCGCCTGCACGTCGAGCGGCTGGCCGCGGCCAAGCGCACCGGCGGCAACGTCCCGGAGGATACGGCGCGATGGCTCGATCAGATTGGCGACATTCTGGCCGAACGACTCGCTAAGGCGGACCTGATCCCGCCGCGGGCGTCGGCGACCCTGGGGGCGTTCATCCGCCAGTACATTGACGGGCGAACGGATGTGAAGCATTCCACCCGAATCACCCTGGAGCGGGCGCGGGCCAAGCTTGTGGAACACTTCGGGGAGAGCCGGGATTTGCGGACGATCACCGAAGGCGAGGCGGACGAATTCGCGCTCTGGCTCGAACGTGACAACGGCGGCAAGCTGGCCGCGGCGACGGCGCGTAAAACGGTGAGCATCGCCAAGCAGATGTTCCGGGCGGCACGCCGGCGGAAGTTGATTCGCGAGAACCCTTTTCAGGATTTGGCCGGCGCTGTTCCGGCAAACCGTAGCCGTGATTATTTCGTGAGCCGTGCGGACGCGGACCAGGTTCTGGCCGCGTGTCCCGACATACATTGGCGGACCCTGTTCGCCCTGGCGCGCTTCGGTGGCCTGCGCACGCCGAGCGAATCATTCGGGTTGAAGTGGACAGATGTAAACTGGGAAACGGGGCGCTTTACGGTTCGCGCGCCAAAGACTGAACGGCACGCGGGCCATCAGACGCGGATTGTTCCGCTATTCCCGGAACTCCGGGCGGTGCTGATGGAAGCGTTTGAAGCCGCGGAGCCCGGCGCCGTGTACGTGCTGCCCTGGCGGGATACGACGATCAATCTGCGCAAGGGCCTGATGACGATTATCAGGCGCGCGGGCCTTGAGCCGTGGCCGAAACTCTATCAGAACCTCAGGGCGTCACGAGAAACGGAACTGCTGGCAATGTTCCCGCAACACTGCGTACTGGCCTGGATCGGGCATTCCCGGCAGGTGAGCTTGGCGAATTACGCGCAGGTGCTGGACACTGATTTTGAGCGCGCGATAGCCGACGCCAAAGCGGTGCAGAATCCGGTGCAGCACGCTGCCGCCGGGTCGCGCCTGGACTCGCAACACGACGAACCGGAGCTAGTGAAAAGCCCGGTTTGCGAGAGCTGGCGAGGGGAGGCGGCTGCCGGCGAGACATTTCTAGAAAATCAAGTGGGCGTTACAGGACTCGAACCTGTGACCTCGTCCGTGTGAAGGACGCGCTCTAACCAACTGAGCTAAACGCCCGCAAGCCGCTTACGGTTTCTTGCGTCACGTGATTTTCTGCCATCTGCCGCCTGTTCGTCAAGTGCCGCCAACTCGCTCTTCGTGGCGGCCTTGGCGCTCTCGGCGCCTTGCCGGTTGCTTGGCTGAGAGCTGACATCTCCCGTCTCGGCTGAAAGCTGAGAGCCGCGAGCCGATCGCTCGCCCATTGACGCCGCCGTCTTTCGCAGAGACATTTCTGGCCGTTGCGCTCGCGGACGACGCCGGCCCGGGCGATTCGGTTCAAACAATCTGCCCACGCGGGCGCCGCTTGCCCGGCCCCGCCAGCGGCCAAGGAGGTTGCGGTGAACTGTCGAAAAACGGCCCATTTCCGGCCTGCCTGTACCTGCCACCTGCTCCTGTACGCCCTCTGGCTCGCCCTGTGCGCCGGCTGTGCCCCCGCCAACCTCTCCCCTACCGCGTACGATGTCTCCGTCCGCCTCGACCCCGCCACGCACCGCCTCAACGGCAAAACGCTCATCACTCTGCGGCCCGACCCGCCCTCCGGCTGGCCCCGCCAATGGGTGACGCTCGACTTCGCCCTCAACCGCGCGCTCCGCATCGAAGAAATCACGGCCGAGGACGCCGCCGTCGTCAGCCACGCAACCATCGAACCGCCACCGGAGCCCGAAGACCCGGCCGCCGCCTCAATCGCCACGCGCGGCGCAGCCACCCAGCCGGTGACCGCTTCGGAGCAGCCCCTGTGCCTCATCCACCGCTTCGTTCTCGGCTCGCTAGGCGCCTCCCCGCGCCTGAAACTCGACTACTCCGGTGAATTGGTCCAGGACGTGCAAGCCGGCGAGCGCCGCGGCCAGATTCACAATCGCCTCGTGGCCGCGCACATCGGCCCCGAGGGCATCTACCTGGACGAGCGCGGCGGCTGGTACCCATTCTCGTACCGCCAGTCCGACCGGCGCGCAGGCGAGTTGGCCGCATACCGGCTGACCGTCGAGCCCGTGCCGGGCATGGAGTTGGTGGCCGGCGCCCGTTTCGACCACGAGGCGTCCAGCGCCGGCGACAAACTCGTGTGGAGCTCGACCTATCCGCTCGAGGGGCTGGTGCTGGTCGGCGGGCCGCACCGCATCAAGACGCGCGATGCGGACGGAATTCGTCTTCGGCTGCACTATTCGCTACCCGAGGACGAGCAATCGCGCGACGTCATCGAAAAGAACACGGACCTGTTCCTCGCGGCGGCCGCGGATTACCTGGCCCGTTACCAGCCGCTGATCGGCCCCTTCCCATTCCGCGACTACGCGATCGTGGAAAACTTCTTCAGCTCGGGTTTCGCCTTTCCCGAATTCACGCTACTGAACAAAACCCTCTTCCAGATGGGACGCCGCGCCCTGGGGCACGGCTTCCTGGACCACGAGCTGCTGCACTGCTGGTGGGGCAACGGTATCTATGTCGATCCCGCCGACGGCAACTGGTGCGAGGCGCTTACTAGCTACGCCGCGAACTACTACGGCTACGTCCTCGACGGCGACGACCAAGGCGCGCGAAAACAGCGGCGCAACTGCTGCATGATCGTCAGCGGGATCGAGCCCGAGCAGGACAAGCCGCTGGGCAGCTTCGACCGCCCAAACGGCCCGGGCCGCGAAGTGGGCTACAACAAGGGCACTATGGTCTTCCACATGCTCGCCACGCGAGTCGGGCAGGAAAACTTCTGGAACGCAATGCGGCGCCTGACCCGCGATTACATGGGCCGCTACGCCAGTTGGAGCACGCTGCAAGAAGTCTGCGAGCAAGAAAGCGGCCTGGAGCTCGACCGCTTCATACAGGATTGGGTGCGCACCGCCGGCGCGCCGCGCATCGAGCTGACCAGCGCAGTCTGGCTGCCGGCGGAAAGCGCGCTCCAGGTCACAATCGCGCAGCACGACACCAACTTCGAGCTGAACGTGCCGCTGCGCCTGGTCTACGATGACGGCAGCACGCGCGATGAAATCATCCCGCTCGACGGCCCCGCCGCGACCGTGCGCCTCAGCTCAGACCGGCCCGTCCGCACCGTCGTGCTTGATCCGGATTACCAGATTCTGCGGAAAGTACGCCCGGAGGAGATGATTCCCAACGCCGGCCTCGTACGGTCCGCCCGCGACCTCCTGATCGTGACGCCCCCCGAACCTATCTCGCCCTTCTACCAGATTGTCATCGAGGACTGCACCGGCCCCGCCGGTTCAAAGGAAGTCACGCACCGGAACGCCGCTGACGTCACGGCCGCCGACTTGGCCGGCAAGTCAGTATTGCTGCTGGGCGACGCCGTCCGGGCTGAGCCGGTGCAAGCGCTGCTCGCACGCACAGTCTGCCCCATCCGGTGGGAGACTGACGGCTTTCGCATAGACGACACTCTCTACAATTCGCCCGGCCATGCCGTGCTGTGTACCGTCCACCATCCGGATTCGCCCGAACAGGCGGTAATGTTGTATTACGGCAACAGCGAAACGGCCCTGGGCCGCGCCGACCTGCTGGGCTTCTACCGCGACAGCCTGGTGGTTTTCGAAACCTCCAGCCGCCAGGTGCGCGACGAGACAATCTATGAAGGGCGGCCGATCGCGCGGCGCGATTTCGAGACGCTGCAAGTGATAGAAGTGAGTCGCTAGTGCCGCGTCGCACCAAAGTGCGCCCATGCCCGCCGGGAGCGCAAGGCTCGGCTTTGCCGCCGCAAGGCAAAGTTTCGCGCGCCATAACCTCCCGCCCCGCCCGGCACAGCCTGGTACTCCGTATCGCCCATTCGCCCGGCGGACGCGCCGTGTTGCTGGGAGCGGCGGCCGGGCTCGTCTACCTATTCGTGGCCGGCGACCTGCGGTTCCACTTTGTTCAGTCGCCCCATCCACACCTGCTGCTGCTGGCCGACGCCTTCCTGCACGGACAATCGCACGTGCGCCCGCAGCAACTGGCCGCCGTGCAACAGCGCGACGAGGCCGCGGCGGACCAGGCGCTGGCCGCTCTGGCGCAACGGCGGAACATCGCGATCTCAGAACTTCAGCGCCGGCAGTTCCTGGAACAGTGGCATCGCGGACGCAGCCTGCTGGATTGGTCCGTTGTGGATGGCAAGTACTATGGATACTGGGGGCCGCTGGCGCCGGCGCTGCTGACGCCGGTAGTAGCGTTGTTCGGCCCCGGCGTTAGCGATCGCCTGATCGACGCACTGTTCGGCGCCCTGAACGTCGCGCTATTCTACGTGCTGTTGCGGCGGGCAGACCGCGCGGGGTGGTGCGCGACCACCGAACCGGCCCGCATCGCCCTAACCGTCCTACTGGCGTTCGGCACGGTGCATTTCTATTCGTCTTGCATCGGCTCAGTCTGGTTCAGTGTGCAGATCATCACGCTTACGGCGCTGTTGGTGGCCTGCATCCTGTCGTGTGCTCCGCAGTTGACGTGGCGCGCCGCGCTGCTCAGTGGCGCCGCGTTCGGGGCGGCCGTCCTCGGACGCAATATTGTCGTTCTCATAACCCCCTACTTTCTAACGCTGTTCTGGTTTCAGACCAGCGGCCCGCGCCGGGCGCGTTTGGCAGAATGGCTGAGAAACTGCGCCTCATTCGCATTGCCCTGTATTGTGGCAATTCTTGTGCAAGGCGCCTATAACCAGGCCCGCTTCGGAAGCCCCTTCGACAGCGGCCAAAAAGCGCTCATGCAGACTGCCGGTGCGGCCGAGCTGGTCCCGGATTACTACCGCTATGGACAATTCCACCCGCATTTCCTGGCGACCAACGCCAAGTTCTATTTCTGGAACTGCGAACTGACCCGGGACGGGCACGGCCGGCTCAGTTTCGACGGCCGCGGCAACAGCATGTTCATCGTGACCCCTCCCCTGCTCTATCTGTTTCTGGCGTGGCGCCGCCGCAATCGATTTGCCTTGGCACTGGCGGCGGGCGTCTTGCCTTTCACGGCCGGTTTGCTGCTGTTCCGAACCACTGGCGCCTACCAGTTCGGGAATCGTTACATAATCGAGCTCTTGCCATTGCTGCTACTGCTGGTTGCGGAAGGCGTGCGCGGGCGGCTGACTAACATCAGCTACCTGCTCATAGTTCTCGCCATAGCCGTCAACCTCTTTGGCACCAACCGCTTCTGTCAGCTTTCCTGGCCACAGACAGATGGCGCGCTGGCGTGGTCCCTGGGCGCGTTTGTCGCCCTCGCGCTATTAGCGCGGGCGGCGTGCGCGATTCTAAAGCAACTTCCCCGCCCAGCCCGACGCGCCGGCCCAGGCTACAAATCCGACCACTCGGCGCCGAAATCGCTTTGACCGGTTGGCCCATGGCTGTAGAATTCGGTTAATGTTCGCCCGAATCCACAGCATGGCCTTGAGCGGCATTGAGGCCGTCGCCTGCGAAGTTGAGGTGGACGTCACAGGCCGCGGCTGGGGCACGCCGACCATCGTTGGTCTGCCGGACTCGGCCGTCAAAGAGAGCATTGATCGCATCCGCAGCGCGCTGCACAACTCCGGCTTTGCGTTGCCCAAGACACGTACCACCATCAACCTTGCCCCGGCCGACATTAAGAAGGAAGGGCCGGCTTTTGACCTGCCCATTGCGCTGGGGCTGCTTCTGGGCGATGACCAGCTTCGCAGTGAAGACGTCGACCAGTTCCTCATTGCCGGCGAACTCGCGCTCGACGGCCGCGTGCGCCCGATTAAAGGCGCTTTGTCGCTGGCGATGCTCGCGAAGGACAAGGGCTTTCGCGGTCTGATAGTGCCGCGCGAGAACGCCGAGGAAGCCGCGGTCGCCGAGGGCATCGAGGTCTATGGCGTCAGCGCCCTCTCGGAGGCCGTTTCGTTTCTGGCGGGTGAGCTGCCGCTCGAGCCCACAACCGTCGATCTGGAGGCCCTATTCGCGCGGGCCGCCAGGTACGATGTCGATTTCGCCGACGTGCGCGGCCAGGAGCAGGTCAAGCGCGCCATACTGATCGCCGCGGCCGGGCGTCACAACGTCCTGATGATCGGCCCGCCCGGAACCGGCAAGACCATGCTTGCCAAACGCCTGCCCACCATCCTGCCGCCCATGAATCTGCAGGAATCGCTCGAAACCACACGCATCTACTCAGCTTGCGGCCGCCTGCCGGCACAAACCAGCTTGATGGCCACCCGCCCCGTTCGCCAGCCGCATCACTCCATCAGCATTCCGGCCTTAGTCGGCGGCGGAACGGTCCCCGCGGCCGGCGAAATCTCGGCCGCCCATCACGGAGTGCTATTCCTGGATGAGTTGCCGGAGTTTCAACGCAGTGTGCTCGAATCACTGCGGCAAGTTTTGGAAGACGGCCACGTCACGGTGGCCCGCGCTCACAGTGCCGCCAAGTTCCCGGCCGACTTCCTGCTTGTGGCCGCGATGAACCCTTGCCCTTGCGGCTACTTCACTGATCCGCGCCGCCCCTGTAAGTGCTCCGCCCCGCAGATTGACCGTTACCTGGCCCGCATCTCCGGCCCCCTGCTCGAACGCATTGACATTCACGTCGAAGTCCCGGCCGTCCCGGTCAGCGCACTGCGAGATATACAACCCGGTACCAGCAGCGACGAAATGCGGGCGCGCGTACTGGCGGCGGTGGAAATCCAGCACCGCCGCTTCGGCCCCAACAGCACCATGACCAACGGCCGCATGACTTCGCGCCTGCTTCGCAAGTACGCAGTGCTCGATAAAGAAAGCGAGCGCATTCTGCGCCAGGCCGTCAGCGAACTAGGCCTGTCGGCTCGCGCGCACGACAAAGTCCTAAGGGTCGCGCGCACCATCGCCGATCTGGACAACCAAGAGCACATCTCTGCCACCCATTTGTCCGAAGCCATCCAATACCGCCGCCTTGACCGCAGCCTCTGATCAGAGCTTTCAGCAATCAGCCATCAGCCATCAGCCAAGGCCGGGTGCCACGCCCAAGCCGGGTGCCATGCCCAACCTGGGTGCCATGCCCAACCTGGGTGTCATGCCCAAGCTCTAAGCGCGGGCATGCCCTCGTTAACGGCGTCAGATACTGAGTTGCCGCGGCCGGGTGCCATGCCCAAGCCGCGTAGCGGCGCGGGCATGCCGTCGTTAGCGGCGTCAGCTACTGAGCCGGGTGCCATGCCCAAGCTCTAAGCGCGGGCATGCCCTCGTTAACGGCGTCAGATACTGAGTTGCCGCGGCAATCTTTTTATCAGACCGCTTGAGCACCTGGGGCAGCACCGCCGCGCGCCGCCGCTCGCGCGCGAATCCCTCTCGCACGCGCTCTGTCGGCAATCCCACTTATCCGCTTTCTCCTCGTGGCCGCTGCCCGTTTTCGCGCCGGCGTTATCGGACACGCCCCGCTGGCGTTAGGTTCGGGTTGCCGCCCTCGCTGGCGCGGCGGAATCGGGCGACGTTTGCCCTCGCTGGCGCTTCGGGCTCGGATTACTCCCCTGCCCGCCTGCCGCTCTCCCGCGCGCCGGCCGCTCCCCCGCCCCGGACTGCCGTCACCCTGTACAATGCTTTCGATGACGAGGAACCCGTGAACGAGGTCGATAACCCGTGAACGACGTCGAGAAACAGCCAAGACCGGCCGGACGCGGCGCGATCGCTGCGGCTCTTCCGAACCTGCTGGTTCTCACGCGCTGCCGCGCGCTGCAGACCCGCAACCTGATCGACCAGCAACTGAAGAACGCCCCCATCAGAACCTTCGTCGTAATCGTCCTCCTCGCCGCGATCTGGGCCGCCTTGTACTTCCTGCTCAACGCGATCTTCCACCAGATCAACCGCTGGGATCTCGTCGCCGTCGTCGCCAGCAAACCCATCTTCGTCAACTTCTTCCTCGTCCTGGCCATCATGCTGGCCTTCTCGAACGCCATCCTCGGGTTCGGCAGCCTTTTCGGCCGCGGCGATTGCGCTTATCTGCTGGCCATGCCCATTCATCCGCGACAGGTACTCACCGTCAAATGGCTGGAGGGAATGCTGCTCTCCGGCTGGTCGTTCCTACTCTTGGGCGTGCCGCTCATGCTGGCGGTCGCCAACAACGCCACGGTGCCGTGGTACTACTTCCCGCTGTTCATCGGCCATTTCGTAGGCTTCATGCTCGTGCCGGCCACCTTGGGGCTGCTGCTGGCCTGGGCCGTCGCCATGTGGGTGCCGCGCCAGCCGCTAATGCTCATTGTGTGGATCATCGTCATTGCCGGGCTGGCCGGCGGCCTCTACCTATGGAACTTCTCCCACAGCGAGGTGGACTCCAACGAATGGCTGGCAATGCTGTCCGCGGAAGTCAGCATCGCCAAGGCCAAGCTGCTGCCCAGCACCTGGACCGCTGAAGGCGTCGTCGCAGCGATTGAAAAGCGCCCCGCCGACAGCTTGCACTACCTCCTGGTCGTCTTGGGCAACGCCGCCTTCTTGTGCTGGCTGACCATCAACCTGATCGCACGCACCTGGCCCGAAGCGTACAGCCGCGCACGATACGGCTTCCGCGCGGGCACCACGCGCGGCGGCTGGGTGACCGCGGCGCTGTGTCGCGTGCTGTTCTTTTACCTGCCACGCCAACTGCGTGTGATCATGCTCAAGGACGTGCGCGCCTTTGACCGCGACGCCACGCAATGGACGCAGACCGCGATCATGCTCGGTCTACTCGTCATTTACGCGCTGAATCTCAGACGCCTCCCGCTTGATCTGAGCCAGCCGGTCGTCAAAGCCGTCATGGCCTTTCTCAACTTGGCGATCATCAGCCTCATCATCGCGACATTCACCAGCCGTTTCGTCTTCCCGCTGCTCTCGCTCGAAACACGCCAGATGTGGCTGTTGGGAATGCTGCCGGCCGGGCGTTCCGCGGTTCTGACGGTCAAATTCGTTTTCGCGGTGACGGTTACGAGTCTGGCGGGCCTGGGCGTCATGAGTCTGGCCGTGCGCATGCTCGATCTGCCCGACGATTGGGCTAGCTTTAGCCTGTTTGTCTGCTTCCTCATTTGCAGCGGGCTGTCAGGCTTGTCGGTCGGCTTGGGGGCGCGCTTTCCCGTGCTCGGCCAGCGTAACCCGGTTCGCATCGCCTCGGGTCTCGGCGGCACGGTCAACCTCGTTGCCAGCATGGTGTTCGTGGGAATCGCGCTACTCATAGTTGCGCTGGCCGGCTGGCGGCAAATCGCCCACGCGGGACTGACGGGCGGGCCGCTCGTACCGTTGACTCAACAGACCTGGCAAGCGGCCGGCCTGATCGTGCTCGTCAGCATGGTGGTAACGATCGCGCCGTTGTGGGCTGGCTCGCGGCACTTTCAACGCCTCGAGTGCTGAACGGCCCTTCAGCTTACGATCATGTCACGCCTTCGGCGCGTTGCAACAACATCGTAATCTTGCAGCCGAGTGCTGAACGGGTTTGCGCCTCACCTATACTACTGAGTCGAGGTGTTCGAAGCTCTTTACCTGGATTGAATTGCGCATGCACCGCGCGCCGGACACACGCCCGTCTCAGCCCGGGGGCCGAGGCGCCGCAGCGTTGCGTGCCGCGCGTCCTGCGAGCAGGCCGTGACCAAGTGCTCCAATCAAACCGGCTGCCCCACGCCGGGCACTGGCGGGCCGGCGGGCCCGGAGCGCTTTCTGCGCACCGATTTTCTCCAGAGCGACTTGAAGGCCCGTTCGGTTCGCGGCGGAGCCGTCACACTGTCTGCACAGGGCGCCAGGTTTGTACTCCAGACTGTTTCGACACTTCTGCTGGCACGCTTACTCGCCCCGGCCGAGTTCGGCCTGGTTGCGATGGTGATTGTGGCCATCAACTTTGTGGCGCTCTTCAAGGATTTCGGGCTCTCATTCGCCACCATTCAGCGCGAGCAAATAAGCCAGGCGCAAATCAGCACACTATTCTGGATTAACGTCTTCATCGGCGTGTGTTTGTCTGCGATAGCCGCGGCGTCCGCGCCGTTTGTAGCCCGTTTCTATGCCGAGCCGCGCCTGGTTCCGCTGATGCTGGCCCTCTCTCCCACGTTGCTGGTCAGCGGGCTGCTTGCGCAGCACCAGGCGCTGTTGACGCGTCAGATGCGTTTTGCCGCGATCGCCATTGCCGACGTCGGCGCGATGATCGTAGGCATTACCGTCGGAATCTCACTGGCACTCGGCGGCGCCCGTTACTGGGCCCTCGTCGGCATGATGCTCTCGCAGAATGCGGTCAATCTCCTGCTGGTTTGGTGGCTTTGCCCGTGGCGCCCGAGCCGCCCCACGCGTGGCGCCGGCGTGCGCTCGCTGCTGACTTTTGGCGGCAACGTCACGGCCGGAGCCTTGCTCAACTACATCGGGTCCATGGCCGACCGCGTGATCATTGGACGCCTCTGGGGCCCCCTGCCGCTGGGGCTTTATGACCGCTCGCACGCCCTGGTGCTCATGCCGATGCTGCAGATCAACCCGCCGCTGGCCGCCGTGGCACTTCCAGCGCTCAGCCGGGCCGCCGCGACTCCCGAGCGCTACGCCCGCGCTTACGTTTCCATCCTGCGGCAGCTTGCACTCGTAACGGCCGTCCTGGTCCCGATCCTGATCGTGAACGCCTCAACGGTAATCCGAGTCGTGCTCGGACCGTCGTGGGCCGCGGCCGGACCGCTATTCGGCGTACTCGGGTTTGCCGCGCTCCTGCTCCCGGTCTGGAACGCGATCGGCTGGGTGTTCATCTCGCAGAACCGGACGCGTGAACTGCTGCATTGGCATGCGCTCGACTTGGTTTTCAAAGTGGCCTCTGTTTTTGCAGGCGTGCCCTGGGGCATGATGGGAATTGCGGTGGCCGTGTCAGTGCGCTATTACGTTCAGCTTCCGATCCTGTTTTGGCTGGCCGGGCGGCGCGGCGCGGTGCGGACCGGCGAGCTGTACCGAGCCGTGAGCCTACCGGCGTGCGTGGCGGTCAGCAGCCTGGCCGGCCTGACGCTCATAAGCCGGGTACTGGCGGACTTCCCGGACGTGGTGCGCCTGCTATTAGCGGGACTGGCGGCGTTGGCCATTTCCGGCTGTGTTCTTTGGCTGACTCGAGAGGGTCGCCGCGCGCTGGGCGAAATCCGCGAGTTGGGGCGCGCCCTGCTGCGCCGCCCTCAGGCGGCGTTTTCGGCTTCCAGTGTCTGAGTTCTGCGAGAATGCCATGAGCGACTTTCTAATCCAATTCGGCTCCGGCTTGAGTCCTGAAACGGTCGCCAATGTCATGCGTGGCCGCGAGTACATGGGTGACTTGGCAGTCGAGCACTTTGAGCACGGCTGGGGCAGCATCAGCATCCAGCAGTCGCGCTGTTTCGGCTATCGACCGTACGTCAGCAACGGGCACACGTACTTCGCGCTCGGCCGTCCGCGCATTATTGGGGTCACGCACGAGCTGGACGGCCCGCACGGCTTCACGCAAGCGCTGGCAGGCTGGATAGAGGGCCTCGAAGCCGAACGTCGCTACGAAAACTTGACCGGCATCTTCGCCATCGGACGTTGTGGTCCGGAAGGCGTAATTCTCCTGACCGATCGCATGGGCGCGTACTCCGTCTACGCGGCTCGTGATCACAAGGGACAACTGCGGGCGATCGGCAGTCTGCCGGAACTGGTGGCCCGCGCTGCCGGCCGCGAGAACGATTTCGACCGCGCCTCGCTGGCCGAAATCATGCTGCGCTACGCACCCATGTTCCCCTATACCACGCGCCGCGGAATGCAGGAACTCTCGCCCGGCTGCTTCCACGAATTCGTGGCCCGGGCCGGATGCGTCGACCACGTCGAGCAGTGCCTGTGGACGCCGAGCGAGCCCGACCGCTACCCGTCGCTCGCCGGCCTGCGCGAACAATTGGTGGCCGCCTTGCGCACCGCCGGCGTCGAACTGACTCGCGGAGTCCAGCGGGTCGCCGTCACCCTCAGCGGCGGCTTCGACTCCCGTACCGTTCTGGCCGTGATTCCGCCCGTGAAGCGGGCCGCGGCAATCACGTACATCGATCACGGGAACTACGAATTCGGCGTGGCGAATCTGGTGGCCCGCTGCGCCGCAGTACCCCATCTGCCAATCCAGCGCAGTCCCGACTTTTACGCCACCATAGTGCCGCGCGAACTCGCGTTCTTCGGCGCCGAGCACCAAGCCCAGCACGCCCACGGTTTTGCCCTGGCGGACATAGGCATGTGCAAGGCGTACGAACTGGTTTTGAGCGGAATTTACTCCGATGCCCTGCTGAAGGGCTATTTCAGCCCCGATTCCACGCGCGGTTACTCGCTGGGCCGGGCCGGCGTACCCCGCGCCCTGCGCGAGCGCTGCTGCAAGCCGCGCTATGATTGGACCGCCCCCGGGCGCCCAACCGTAATGCACGCCTTTCGCCCCGCCATCCGGGACGCGATCCGCGAGCGTCGCGCCGCACGCCTCGCCCAGTTGGAGGACCTGCGGCCGGATAGCGCGCGCGAGTGGCTCACCTTCTATCCCTTCAGCCGCGCCATGGCCGGAAACTACTACGCCAGCAACGTGCGGCTGTTCCCGGCCGACGAGCTGTTTCTGTATCGCGACATAGTGGAAGTCGGGCGGACGGCGCCCCTCCTACCGAAGCTGATGGACCGGCTGGCCGTGCCCGCATTTTCAGTCGTCTGCGGGCCGCTGGCTGACATCGAAAACGCGAACACGGCCATTCCCGCCAATAGCGGCTGGTGGCGCACGCGTCTGCAGCTTCGGCTGCACAATCTGGGACGCTGGCTGCGGCGCACCGCACCGCCGCCGACTCGAGGTCAGCCGTGGTTCGTTGACGAATCCTGGGTGAACTTCCGCCTGTTGCAGATGCACTCGCCGCGCTGGGCCGAGCTTCGCGCCCAGGCGGCCGCCAGCGAGCGCGGCCTGGACATGCTGAACTCCATTTTGTCGATCGACCCGCGCAAGCTGCTGGCCGCCTACGATGATTCGTTAAACCATCAATTCCAGCTTTCGGCCGTGCAACTGGCGCTGTTTTTCGCCCAGCCACACCCGAGCCCGGAGCGCGCCCGGCCCGGAGCTGTCCCAACCGAGTTGGTCGCGCATTTAGAGAAACCGGTGCGCGTCCCGTAGCCAAGCCGGTCGCGAACACGATAATGGAGCTGTCGTGCCGAGTGCTGCGACTCGGCGAACCCGCACTTTTCGACCCGGCGAGGTGCGTAGTGAGGCTCCGTTACCTTCTTCTACCCCTGGCGACGCTGCTGATGCTCGCTGAATCTTCGGCCGCGCCGCCACTTCTGCGACGATCGATCCCGCTGCCCAAGGTTGACGGGCACCTGGCTCACCTGACGCTCGACGCCCGGACGCAACGCCTGTTTGTTGCCGCTTATGCCCACGGCTCGCTGGAGGTAATCGACCTGGCCGCGGGCCAGCGCGTTGCCAGCATCAGCGGTTTGAAGCGACCACGTGGCCTGGTCATAGTGCCTGATAGCGGGCTTGTGGTCGCGACGTGCGCCGGCGATGGCACCGTGCGCGCCTACGACACGCGCACGTTGGAGGAAAGAAGCACGCGGAAGCTGGGAGACAAGGCTGACCACATATTGCTGAATGACCGCACCGGTCAACTGCTGGTGGGCTACGGGAGTGCGCTGACCCTCCTCCAGCCGCGCTCACTCAACCCGGCGGCCCAAATCCCGCTCAAGTCACACCCGGCTTCATTCCAGCTCGATCCGGACAGCTCGCGCGTTTTCATTAACCTGCCCGGCAACTGGCTTCTGGGCGGGGGACGGGTGGCCGTGGCAGACGTCACCTCCAAACAAGTGGTCAGCATGTGGGAACTGGAAGGTAGCGGGCTGAACCACCCCATGGCTTACGACGCTGAGCACAAACTTGTGTATATAGTCTGTCGCCGCCCAGCACAACTGATAGCGCTGGACCCCAACAGCGGGCGCCAGGTTTTTGCCGCCGAATGCAGCGGCGATGCAGACGATATGTTCCTCGATCCGCTTTCCCGCCGGCTGTACGTAATCGGCGGCGACGGACAAGTGGACGTTTTCGATTGTGCCCAGAATGGCTGCGTCAAAAGCGACTCGCTGCCGACCGCACCCGGCGCAAGGACCGGTCTTCTGGTCCCAGAGCAACGACTGCTCTATGTAGCCGTGCCGTCGCGCCGCGGGCATTCAGCGGAAATTCGCGAATATGCCCTGACGGATTGAACCCACCATCACCGCACTGCTCGAAGCCAACGGAGTGATAAAGTGATAGGGTGATAAAGTGATAAAGTGATTGCGCAGACCGCCCTTTATCACCTTATCACCTTATCACTTATGCCAGCGCCGCTTCGCCCCGCGAATGTGCAACGCCGCGCGCTTCTTCGAACCAGCCTCGGTCAGCACGAGTGTTCCGCTCTCGAAGCCCAGAACGGCGAGCGCGACCTTGCCCGGCCGTCTACGGTCGGGAGGCAGCCACCGGAAACGGCCCGCCATCATCGGGTGAAAGGCCAGAAAGAGCTCTTCCTCCAGCGCCAGAACCACGCGCTTCGCCAGCCGCCGGACCTCCAGTACGAGCTTGCCGACGACGCTCTCAACCAATGGTTCATCCGTACGCAGCAAAAAGGGGCTGGCCATTTGAAGGCTGCGCAGCACGCGTCCGGCCACGCGCGCCTGCAGCGCCTCCGCGTAGATTGTGACATCCGGTAGTTCGGGCATTGGTCGGTATCATAGGCCCACGCGGCGCGGACGGCGTATCGGGTTGGCTGCCCCATCCGCGCAACGCGTCATCTCCCGGCTTCGGGCTCTTGCTCGTGCGCCGGGTACCGCTTAGAATACGGAACTTCCGTCCAATCGGGCGGGATGCCCAACGGGCCTCGGTAGCTCAGTTGGTAGAGCAGCTGGCTCTTAACCAGCGGGTCCTAGGTTCGAGCCCTAGCCGAGGCAATTTAAAGGCTGGACGGCCGAACTCGCGTTCGGCATGCTCCAGCCTGTTTCTTGCGCCGCCCAAAAATGCGCCGGTTTACCCGGAGACTGTCGGGCGCGCGACATGCGGCACTTCGCCCGGCTGGGCGATGCGAACCTGGTTTTCGACGTCTTTCACCCCCAATATGCTGTCGGCGATGTCCTCCGCCAAATACTTCTCATGCCGGTGGCGTACTGAGCCCCGCAGAATCACCACGCCCTCCAGCACCTCGACTTCAATCTCGCGTGGGTCGAGACGCTCGTCCAGCATGAATGCGTCGCACACATCCTCCATGATCCGCTTGTCCGAACGCTTGTAACCCTTCGGCGCCCGGTACTCAGGCCGTTGCTCGTACGTCCAGCTTGGCCATGCGCCGCCCCACTCTTCGCTGCGCTCGTGGTGCCGCAGGGCGCGCGGCTCACGCCACCAACCGCCGCCGTAGGCCCACTTCCGACGGCCTGTCGGCCGGAGGTACTCGCCCGGCGTTTCCCCGGGCGAGCGCCAGTACTGCTCGCGGTATTCGTGCGCCCGCCCAGCGTATGGACCCGCTTGCCAAATTTCGCGTTCCGCCCAGTGGCGGCGCCAATGGCGGCCGCGGTGTTCCGATTCGCGTTCGCCGCGCCAGTCGGGCCCCAAATCCGATCGACCTGGACCGCGCTCCGGCTCACGCCAGTCCCGGCCCTCGTCTTCGATTCTGCGCCAATACATGCGCGCACCTCTTAACTCATTTCTCTCCTGACGCCCGGCCTTTTCCGTAAGAACGGCCCTCGAGATTAGGCCGGCCCCCTTAACACGGGATGAATTCGTACTTAACGTGCGGTTGTTCGCGGTTGGCGGGGGCTAGGTCCGCGCACCCCAAATCCGTTCCGCGTCAGCCCGCCTGGAGCGCAACCGCGGCCAACGGTTCGAGTACGCGAAACGTGAACGACTCGGTCAAATAAAGCTCGACCTTGTAGCGATCGTGATGCGCATAGCCAATCACGATGTCCTGACCCACGGTCATTTCAAAATCGCCGCCGCGTTTCGAAAGCAGCAGGCCGCCGTCCAACGCCGGGCTCCACAGAATATCTCCGTCGATCAGTTGGCGCACGATCCGCGCCGCGGGATAGCCGGTCGCACCCACGGAGCGCAGCGCGTAAAACGGTCGCGTCCCGAGCACCAGCCAGTAAGGGCCGCCGACCCCGGCGGCGTGAAGCGCGTTCACCGCGTCCGCCACGATACGCGGGTAGTCATCGGCGTCGCCGGGCAGCGTCAGCCGCGCATGCGCGGCGCGCGGGATGATCCCCTCGATGCGCCCCTCCGGGAATCCGAGGTAAATGGCCCGTTCTTCAAGCAGCGCCAGCTTTCGCGCGGCCTCCCGCAACGGTTCGTCCGCGATGTCCCGGGCCCCGCGCGAAATGTTGTCGATCTCCAATTGGTCCATGACAAACGGAATCCGCAGCTCGACCAGCGGCAGAACCCTGCGCACACCCCACGGGACCTCCCCGCCCGCATCGGTCGCCGAAATGTCCAGCCGGCCCAGGTTCACGGCCCCCAGCGTTATGCCGTGCGGGCCGTCGAAATCCACCAGCGTTCGCGCCGACAACTGCGTCTTCAATACTTGAGCCGCCTGCTCGTCCAAGTACTTCCATGCTTCATCCGCAACCGGCGCCAGCTCACGTCGCAGAATATCCATCGCTCAACCTTCCTTCCCGAGCTTGCCCAACCCCAGACCAACCGCCCGCCCCCGAGGCTCGTTGGCCCGCGCCGCCGCCTCACCCTCGCTCGCCGCCGCAAGCTCGGCCACCGGCTCCGCTTTGAACATGAATTTGCGTAAATATGTGTCAAACGTCCCGATCCGGCGCCGCAGCCATTCCAGACACATGGCCGAATGTTCGATTTCCTCATCCCGGAGATGAATCAAAATCGCTTTGAGGTCGGCGTCGGTAGCTACGTCGATCCGCTGGTGGTACCAATCCACGGCCTCCAGCTCTTCAATCAAGGTGGCCAGTGCGCGGTGTTCATCGCGCACTTGCGTGGACAACTCAGACGCCGGCTCGTGATAATATGGATCCGACAAAGCTGATCCTCCGGAAAAAAGGGCTCATCCTCCGGCACAGCCACTGCTGCTGCGGACGCATCAACTCTTATGTCTGCCAATCCGGAAAATCAAACGAGCCCCGCGCTCGGCATTGTGGAATTCGGCGCGCACGCAGAGAGGATATTCGAGGACTGCAGCGCAGGCAGCGGCCTCCTCATGTGCCGGGGCGACCCGTATCGGCTCGCTCATTGGCAACGATTGTTACAGCCACGCACGCCGAGGCGCGCATTTACTCTAGACACGTTCGCGCCTTCGCAGCATAATTCAGTTAGATCGAGTATTTTGATCATTGTTCGCGCGTTACGGGACGTTGAAGCGCTCGGAGCCGAGCCATGTCAATCTCAGCGGAGTGTCCGGCCTGCGGAGCGCGGTATAAGGCGCCTCGAACGGCCGCCGGGCGACATCTCAAGTGCAAGCAGTGCGGAGTGCGGTTTCAGATTCCGGCCATTGGAGAGATCTACGACCTTGTTCCATCTGAGTCGACGCACGCGCAGGAAGGATTTGCTGACCTTGACGCACTGGCCAACGGGCAGGCGGTTGATGCGCCGCGTGACGACGCTGCCACAGTAGCCGAGGATCATGCCGTGACCTTCGCGCTGAGCGGCGGGCCGAGGTCCGCCGCGATCGATGAGCGCCAGAGAGAACCGAAGGGGGCGGCCGCCCATCTCGAGTTCTTGCTCGGCATCTGGCAAAGCGTGGCCGCCTTTCGCAAGCCGAGCAACCTGTTGACGTTCATACTGCTGGTTGACGCTGGGGGCGGCTCAGTCTCTGCAAATGGCCGCGCTGGTAGTGCCAATGCCCTGCTGCCTGCTACGGGCGGGGTTTGCATTCGTTTGGCTGGTGGTCACGCGTTGGTACATGGGCTTCATGATGAACCTCGTGCAATGGGCGGCCGGCGGTGAACGGGACTTCCCCCGGCTGTCAGCCGAGGAGGGTTTTTGGAATGGTGTACTGGTTCCCTTTTTTCAGATGTTCGTGACGAGCTTCTGTGCGGCGTTGCCGGCCTTTTTTCCTGTTGGGGGCGATCTGCGTGACTGGCCAATTGTCAGCACTGGGAGCAAGGCACGCAGTCGCGCTGCTGCTGGCGACGCTGGCCGGGATTTGCGCGTGGCCGATCATGGTCTTGGTGGTTTCCTGCGGTCGCAGCGTGCTGGGGCTGCTGCGCCTGGATTTGATGCTATTGACAATCGTTCGCTCGTTACCGGCGTACGTGTTGACCCTTTTGGCGGTCTATTTGGCCTTCGGGATCAAGATTGCCATTGCCGTATTGGTAAGCGCGGCGGAGGCCGAGAGGGAGATTGGCGTTAATTGGGGAGCGATATTTGTGCTGCCGGTGCTTCTGGTGGGCGTCGGCCTATTGTTCGATGTGATCGCCATGCGGGCGATTGGCAACTACTATCGTTGCTTCAAGAACAAGTTCGCCTGGTCCTGGGGTTGACCGGTGGGAAGACTTTGGAACTGGCCCACACCCGGCGGCAGCACGGCCGGCGGTGCTGCGTTCGTCTTGCCCGCCAAGGCTTGCAGAAGCTTGGGCATTTGGGCCCGTTCGGGGACCAGGATGCCGCCCGACATGATGGCTTTGATGGTCTCCTCGAAGGTCCAGTCCAGCTCCACGATGTCGCTGCGGCGCAGCATGAATACGAAGCCGGTGGTCGGGTTCGGCGTGGTGGCGTAGAAAATCGTGGCGTATTCCTCGCCTGTGTCCGGATCGGCAAAGATGTTCGTGACAAACCCGAGCGAATACACGCCCGGCGTTAGGAACGGGAACATGGCCACGCGCTGGAACTTCTGTGTGGCCTCGCCGGTGAAGCTGTCGAGCACCTGCTTCAGCCCGCGATAAACCGTCTTTACGAACGGCACGCGGTCGACCCACTGCTCAATGAAGTCGATCACCCGCCGGCCGATCAAGTTGGCCGCAAAGATGCCGACCGCGTACAGGACCAGCACCGTGAGCAGAACCGCGATGGCGCCAATGCCCCAGCGTACGTGCCAGGGCATCATTTCGAAGAACTGCTCTTGCGCGTGCGGCAGGCCCATCTCGTTGAGCCGGTTCCAGCGTTCGAAGTCGAAGTGCAACTGTTCCAAGTAGGGCCGGCCGCCAGGGCTGAGCAGCAGCCCTTTGAGCGCCCAGCCGGAGGCGTCGCGCATCCATTCAAACACGAAGCGGATCACCCAAAAGGTGACCAGCAGAGGCAGGATGGTGACCACGCCGGTTGTCAGCCGCGTGCGAATCAGGGCGCGCAGCGTGGCCAGCAAACGGTTACGGTGTTTTAGGTGAGCAGCGCCTTTGTCAGAAACGGTCAATCAGCTTTCTCCGGTAGCAGCCTCAGCGGCCACGGCCGGGCGCGAGCGATCGCTCGTCCGCGCCCGGCAGGTGGTCGGATATTCTATGGCAAATCGGCGAGACTCGACCTATTTAGGCTGGGGCCACGGGGGCTGGTCCCATGAACAGGTTAACGAGGATAGTAGAGATCCAAATCAGGACGATGACCCCAACGATCAGAATCAGAGCGCGTACAATGCCCTTCATTGACATAGTCCCTTCAGAAGAGTGTGGTTTTTGCTGGTGGACGACGATTACGAAGCTAAGCTGAAGGGCTGCATCAAATCAGCAGTACGCACAGGAACGCGGGGGTTGGGAGGGGCGCGGCGATAAATGTCCTTAGCGCCACGGTTATGCGGGCCGCGGCTGTCTCTGCCGGCGCGCAGTAATCACGTAAGGCAGGCTGCGTGTGGCCATCGGGGCGTTGGGCGTGGTCGCCGCTGCTCTGTGCCCTGGGGCGTTCGACGAGCGGGATGGCTGCCGCGCCGTGAGCATCCGCCCAAGACACGCTCTCGCTCTGGTCGCCAATGGGGGCGGGCCCCTTCGCAAGGTGCGTGGTCGCGAGCGGCGCGAGGGCGGTTATGCCGACCGCCAGCCAACGCATGTAGATCGTCTTTACGAGGCGCAGGCACATTGGAGCAATTAAAGTAACCCGCGTGCGGGCCGAAAGCAACCGCCCTGGCGACGCCGGACGGCGAGCCTTGAAGGGGGGACTATTCTGACGCCCCGATTAGTGCCATGCCGGAAACGCGCAGGTCTCGTTTGGCCTTCGTCAACCAGAGCCTGCTCGGCCAGTTCAGGCGGCATGGATCACTTTCCCCTTGGTTCTCACGGTGCGTTCGAAAGACGTTGGAAGAGCCGAGCGTTCCTCGAACTCCGCTCGCGTATATACCTGCACGTCTATAGCTAAGGGGATCCTGCCGAGGGCACGGTAGGCGATCGCATCGCGCGCGTAGGCATCAAGCGGGCTGTCTTCCACGACCACCAGTAGGTCGATGTCGCTGCCGCGCCGCGGCGTGCCGTAGGCATACGAGCCGAACAGGTAGATCGCGACCGGCGAGAGCGCACCACGCAGACGGCTGACGACCTCGCCCAAGGCGTTTTCAAGTTCTGTCTGACTCAGCACTCGCATGGTCAAGACCCAGAAGAGTCACCTGCAAGCCACCAGAATTCTACTGCTTCTTCGCGATTTTGGCCCACTCGTCTTTCAGCGTTACCGTGCGGTTAAAGACCAGCCGTCGGCCGCTGGCCCCCGGTCCGCCGCTATCCGGGTCCACGCAGAAGTAGCCCAGTCGCTCGAATTGGTAGCGCGCTCCGGGAACCGCGTCCGCCACGCTCGGCTCGACGTACGCCGCCTCGAGCGTTTCGAGCGACTTCGGATTCAGATTACTCTTCCAGTCCTTGCCCGCCGCGGCCGCTTCGACCGCCTGTACCTCAGCGCTGCCGCCGCTCTCAGCGGCGCGAATGGCATCATCGCTCACGTCGTTGGGATCCGGCTTCGTGAAGAGGTGGTCGTAGAGGCGCACCTCGACCGGCAGCGCGTGCTGGGCGCTGACCCAATGCAGCGTCGTCTTTACCTTGCGGCCGTCGGGGGCGTCGCCGCCACGGGTGGCCGGGTCATAGGTCGCGTGGACGGCGGTGATTTCGCCGGTCTGCGGGTCCTTATCGCAGCCCGTGCATTTCACGAAGTAGGCGTAACGCAGGCGCACCTCGTTGCCGGGATGCAGCCGCCAGTACTTCGGCGGCGGTACCTCGCGGAAGTCGTCCTGCTCGATGTATAGCTCGCGCGCGAACGGGACCTTGCGCGTGCCGGCGGCCGGGTCCTCTGGGTTGTTGACCGCCTCCATCCACTCGACTTGCCCGGGCGGATAATTGTCGATGATCAGCTTCAGCGGTCGCAGCACGCCCATGACGCGCGGGCAGATCTTGTTGAGGTGCTCGCGCACGCAGTGCTCCAGCAGCGCGACGTCGACCGTGCTCTCCACCTTTGAGACGCCGATTCGCCGGCAGAATTCGCGGATGGCTTCCGGCGTGAAGCCGCGCCGCCGCATGCCGGAAATTGTCGGCATACGCGGATCGTCCCAGCCGCGTACATAGCCCTCTTTGACGAGTTGCAGCAGCCGCCGCTTGCTCATCACGGTGTACGTCAGATTGAGGCGGGCGAACTCGATCTGCTGCGGGTGGTGAATTTTCTTGCCCCACGGCCCGCTGCCGTCATCCGTGCGGCCCTCGTTGATTATCTCGATGAACCAGTCGTACAGCGGGCGGTGATTCTCAAACTCGAGCGTGCAGATACTGTGGGTGATGCCTTCGAGCGAGTCCTCGAACCCGTGCGCCCAGTCGTACATCGGATAAATGCACCAGCGGTCGCCGGTATTGTGGTGCGTGGCGTGCACGATGCGATACATGACCGGGTCGCGCATGTTCAGGTTTGGGTGAGCCATGTCGATCTTGGCGCGCAGGGTTTTGGTCCCGTCGGGCACCTCGCCGCGCCGCATACGTTCGAACAGCTCCAGGTTTTCCTCGACGCTGCGATTGCGATACGGGCTTTCCTGGCCGGGCGCGGTCAGCGTACCGCGCGTCCGGCTGACTTCTTCGGCCGTCAGGTCGCAAACGTAGGCCCTGCCCTTCTTGATCGCCTCGATGGCGAACTCGTACATCTGGTCGAAGTAGTTCGAGGCCCACAGCACGCCGGCCCGCGGGTCATCCTCACGCATGCCAACCCAGCCCGCCCCCAGCCAGCGCACGTCCTCGATGATCGAGTTGACGTATTCGGTCTCTTCCTTCTCAGGGTTGGTGTCGTCCATGCGCAGGTTGAACTTGCCGCCGTACTCCTCCGCCAGGCCGTAGTTCAGGCAGATGCTCTTGGCGTGCCCGATGTGCAGGTAGCCGTTCGGCTCGGGGGGAAAGCGCGTGTGTACGCGTTGCCCGAAGCGGCCGGTACGGTTGTGCTCGTCAATGATCTCGCGAATGAAGTCCCGCCGCGGCGTCTCGGCTTTGGCGGAGTTCTCACGATCATCGCGTGTATTCATGCTGGCCTTTCTCGGTCGAGGAACGCGCCTCGGGGCCGTCAATGCTGAAAAATACGAACGCCGGATGATAATCACCCTGAAGCACGGGGACAAACCGGGCCTGCGCCCCCGACACAGCGCGTTTAGAATCTCTGCGCCGCAGGCAAGGCCGGCTGTATAATGGCTGCGCTTGCAGGGAGACGCCCGAGTGACGACGATAATTCGACCCAATCTTGAGCACGCCGGCGAATACCGCGGCTTGCGAATGACCGCGGACGAATTCCTGGCTTTGCCCGAGAGCAAGTGCCACTACGAACTGATTAACGGAATCGTCACCATGTCGCCCAGCCCGAGCATGCGTCACCAGGAGATCGTGCGCGAGATTCTCGTTCAACTGGCCACCTTTCTGCGCGGCCGTGGGCTCGAGCACGCCGTCCACGACGTCGACGCTCGCTTTGCGGCAGATCTCGTCTACCGGCCCGATGTCATCTATCTGTCGGCCGAGAAGTTCGCGCGTTGCAGCGCCCGGGTGACGGAAATCCCCGACCTTGTCGTCGAGGTGATTTCACCCGATTCGCGCCGCTACGACCACGAAACGAAGAAGGACGACTATGAGCGCTACGGCGTGCAGGAGTACTGGCTGGTGGACGGCCGCAAGTGGCATCTGGAGCAGCGCACCAGCCGCGAGGGCAAGCCCAAGCATTGCGAGGCCGCCGCGCTGGAGTACGTGATCGACCTCGTGCAGGAAAACGGCGGCTTTGCCCCGACTAATTGGAACGAGCGCGCCAGCGTCGAGGTTACCGCCGACGGTGCGGAGAGCTGGTTCCTGCACGTCCTCACCGGGGACGAATGGCTGCTGCAGTTGTGCTTCCTGGTGCCGCCGGGCACGTTCGAATGGCGCGCCCTCGACCGGCAGCTCGGCCTGAAAACGCTGGACGAGCGCGGCGACCTTGAGACCTACGGCCACTGGTCGCGCGTGGACATCCGGCCGCGCCAGCGCGGCGGTGAGGCGGTCGTCATCTACGTGCACGACAAGCAGGAGATTGATACGCCGGGGTTCCGGAAGTTCATTCGCACGGCCGCGCGGGCTTACCTGGAGAGTGTCGGCGGCGTGGCTAGCGCGTGAAGGCGAAACACGGATGGTGAAGGCCGACGGAGATGGTGAAGGTAAACGCAGATGATTGAGTCGATCTGCCGGCGGTCGTTCTTTCAGTTCGAGCTGCCGATCCGCTTTCGGGCGCGGCCGCCGCTCATTGATGGCGACGCCGGCAAATGGGGTCCGCACTTCCTCCTGCCGCCGCTGGTGGAGCTGGAGGATCAGTCGCCCTTCGCGGACGTGTACTGCGCGTGGAACGCGGAGTTCTTCTTCGTCGCGGTTGATGTGCCCGAGCGTCACGGCCCGCTGCACAGCGATCCGACGCAATGGTGGAAGCATGACGGCCTGCGCATCTGCATCGACACGCGCGATACGCGCGACGTGAAGCGCGCCACGCGCTTCTGCCACTTCTTCTAAGTACTGCCGACCGGCGGCGGCCCGCGCCGCAATCAGCCGCTCATCGGCCTGCACCGCATGAGCCGCGCCAAGGAGCCGCCGCCCGCGGTCGATCTGTCGCAGATCCAGCTCGCGGCCCGCGCCGGCCGCCGCGGCTGGTCGGTCGAGCTGGCCATCCCCGCCGCCAGCCTCAGCGGCTGGAACCCGGCCGAGCACCCGCGCATCGGGTTTTTCTACAAGATCAAGGACACGCAACTCGGCAGCCAGCACCTGACGGTGGACGACGAACTGGGCTGGAACGCCGACCCGAGCACGTGGGCCACGGGCGTGCTGGTCAAATGACAAATGATGAATGCAAAATGACAGAGCGCGGGCGCTGTTCGCAACCCAACCGGAACAGGGATCAAGGGAGCGAGGGAGCTAGGGAGCGAGAGCCGGCCCGCCGGCGATGGCGGCCCTGAACAGTGGAGCAGGCAGGGCCCGCCTGGCGGGCCGTATGGCGCGGGGTTCGCGGAAGTCAACATTGCCAACGTTGCCAAAGCGCGTGCTGGGTGTCCTATAAAAGTCAGGCATAGGCGCCGCCATGCGAAGGTGGCCAACGTTGCCAAGATTACCCCCCCCTACTTTGGCAATGTTGAACGTGCGCGGACAGAGAGCGCAGCAAGCATGCGGAATTATGAATTGACGACGATCGGAGCCGTACGGCGGCGCCGGCGGGGCGCCGCCTGACAGCTGACGAGCGGCTACACAGAGCTCCGGCCATCGGGGCACCTTTCTGCGACTGGGGCGCGGTTCGGGCTAGCAATTCTAGGCCGGGGCACCCCCTTGCTCCACTCAATTGGCCGACTTTCGTCGCGCAGCGGCGGCTGTCTTCGTGCAGCGGTTGGCCGGTGGCGGAGTCAGGTATACGGATGCGGCGATCAGTCTTCTAAAGGCGGGCGCAGGCGTACACGTTTGAACTCCACCACGGCCAGTCGTCCCGGCAGGGCTTCGACCACGGTGCGCTGTGCGAAGAACTGCTCGGCGATTTGACAGATCATGAGGGCGGTTGCGGTCTCGGGGAGCCAAAACACCACAATTCCGGCATACTGGTCCGGTGGGTAGTTGCGTACGTCGGCAAAATCGAGGTCGCGTGGTACCAGCGCCAGCCCGGCGGTTCGCGCGTGGGCGGAGATTTGGCGTCACTGGCAGCCGCCAGGGCGGTATCGCGCACGTGTGTGCAGGTGTGGCCGGCTGTTTGAATGACGGCGATCAGCGAGCGCGGCAGGTTAGCATCGAGCAGAAAGTGCACGTCTCAGCCCGCCAGCGGGAGGTGGCGCTCCGATTCCACGAGTTCCGTCACATAAGCCAGAGCGGCCTGGATGTCCTCGGGCGCGACGTCATATTCGGCGGCGACCTGCTCGAGGGACATGCCGCCGGCGGGGCTGCCGGTGATGACGGCGACTGGCACGCGTATTCCGCGGATGACGGGTCGTCCGTGACAGACGGCCGGATCGATTGTGATGCGTTCGGGGGTGGTTGTGGGTCACCTAAGGCGATTTTAGGGGGATTTCGGGCGGTTGTCAGCGGGTGCGGGCGGAGGAAGACGAAAGAATTCACCACGAAGAACACTGAGGGCACGAGGACGCGGATATCTTCCGCAGAAGGCAACCGCCAAGACGCGTTTGGTATTGACGCTGGCGGCCAAGGCGTGGTCTACCGGGCGCGCAGCCGGGACACCGGCCAGATTGTCGCACTCAAACTACTGCTCGACGGCCGGCTGGCGTCGGAGCGTCAGCGTAGACGGTTTCGACGCGAGATTGAGCTGGCAGCCCGCCTGAGACATCCGAACATCGTGCCGGTCCTGGATTCCGGAATGGTGCGTGGCCGACACTACTACGTCATGGAGTTTATCGAAGGCGTATCCATTAGTGACTACGTGCTTCTAAACGACCTGGCGCCGCGCGAAATCGTGGGCCTGCTGATTAGTGTGTGTCACGCGATCGACTATGCCCATCAGCACGGCGTGTTGCACCGGGACGTGAACTGTCCGGCTTCCGGGAAAGTCAATGGCTGTTTACGCTGCGTACCCGCGAATTAGCGGCGGCGCAGGAACAGGCCGG
>ENA-UOUL01001739-UOUL01001739.1-bioreactor-metagenome-genome-assembly--contig:-NODE-1739-length-28530-cov-17.706780_pt1 | contig 28530 bp, 19 predicted proteins | sample MGYA00249838_ERZ747220 | MGnify/ENA primary metagenome ERZ747220 (study PRJEB28778, sample SAMN05720191) | bioreactor metagenome | isolation source: Anaerobic biogas reactor | place: USA:Washington...
CGCTCAAACGGCGCAAGCTCTGCATCTGGAGGATTCCTGGGCTGCGCCGTGATTCCCCCGTTTTTTTGATAAGATACTATTTGTGCGTCATCTTGTTGCTAAAGCGGCTTTTTGGGGACTGTTGCTTTGTCGCCAACAGGCGGTAGAATATGCCAGTCTCGGTTTTTTGAATTGGGTGGGCAGTCGCCGGCAAACGTGGAACAGTGGATGGAGCAGGGAGGATGATGCGGCGTTTGTGGATAGTGTTCGTTCTGTTGGTATGTGCCGGATTGTGTGTGGGCTGCGAGCGGGCGGAAACGTTGATCGCGCAAACAACACCGACGCCGACTGTGTTGTCGCAGTGGGCGATTGCGGCGGAGGCCAGTTCGCAGTTTGGCTTTCCCGACTGGAGCGTGACCAGGGTGACCGGCGCGCCGGCGGTCAACGCGTGCGCGGATGATTCGCGGGCCTGGGCATCTGCGCGGGGAAATGGTGTGGAATGGCTACGATTGCGCTACGCTCAGCCGGTGTATGCAACTGAGGTGCGGATTTACCAGACGTTGGGACGGGGAGCGATCTTCCGCGTCTCTCTGGTGAATGAGGATGGTGCAGCGCAGCGTATTTGGGAGGGCGAAGACACGGATCGGACGTGTCCGGGCATGTTGATTGTGACCGTGCCGCAGGCAGCGGAACGCATCGTTGGTGTGAATATCGACCTCGATGAGTCGCGCACGGGATTCTGGAACCAGATCGACGCCGTGGAGTTGATCGGCGTGCGGTAATGTGCGTTTGCGCGGAATCACAATCCCACGCAAACGGTTTGTCTAGCTCCCAAAAAGGCGTTTCTTCAGGGCGTCGGGGACCCGTCCACCCTGTTCGAGGACACGCAGGGTTTCTGTCGGCGTGGGTGGGGGATCGGTAGGCGGTTCTGCCGCCAGTTCCAGCGATGCTGTTGGTATCGCGCTGTTGGGTGGCTGTGGTACGCCGACCGGTGTGACCGGTTCCGTCAACCACAGCGCGGCTTCAGCAGCGTTTGTGACAACGCGGACACCCTGCGGCACGTGAGCTCCCGGCGAAGCCGCAAGTAGGAGCGCGTTTGCGTTGCCCTCGATTTTCATCAGTGCTGTTGCATCGCTGTAAACGCAACGCATAGTCGCGCCCGCGGCGACCTGCTGCAACACGTCATCCCAGGCGGGGTTGGGGGGCGCGGTAGGGGGCAACGGGCTGATGACGAGCAGCCGCTGCGTTTGCACGAGCGCCTGTTCGTCATCCGACAGGGTAAGCTGGGCGAGACCCTGTTTCGCAAAGAACAACGCTTCACCCTCGCTGGCGATCATCTCTTCCAGCAGGAGTGCCGCTTGCGGACTCTCGCGGAATGCAGCGAGCAGCAGGTTTTCCCCCAGTAAAATCCCCACCGTTTCTTGCAGGAGTTCCCGCGTTTCGTCGTCGAGTGGGCCGGGCGCCAGGTAGATGATGGGGCGCATCAGCAGGCTGAGATCGCCGGAGTAGAACAGCAGCGCCGGGCGTAGTTTGAAGGGCAATTGGTGCAGGCCCATAGGGTAGAGGGGTTCGTTCCACCGCAGGGCGGCAACCTCAGACAACTCGTGCGGCGGATGCAGCTTGGCAGTTTCCTCAGGCGTCACCCCGAACGCGGCGGCTTGGACGGGCAAGGCTTCCAGGACGGCGCGCAAAGTCAGGCCGCGTTGATCCCAGGCCGAAAGCAACGTCTTGGCGCGCTGCGGCGCGAGTCCGGCGTTGAACAAAAACCACGCCCAGAGTCGTGTCTCGTCAGTCATTGGTGTCTCCGGGTTCCTTATCGAGGATGATCGTCACTGGGCCGTCGTTGACCAGGCTGACGTGCATGTGCGCGCGAAAGACGCCGGTGGCCACGGGGATGTCGGTTGCGTGCAGAGCCTTCACGAAGACGTCGACGAGCGCTTCAGCGACATCGGGCGGCGCGGCCTTGACGAACGAGGGCCGGAAGCCACGGCGAATGTCCCCGTAGAGCGTAAATTGCGAAACCACCAGGACACTGCCGCCGGTGGCCTGCACGGAGAGGTTCATCTTGCCCTCGGCGTCGCTGAAGATGCGCAGATTGGCGGTTTTGTGCGCCAGCCAGCGCGCCTCGGTCTCGGTATCGCCTTCGCCGGCTGCCAGCAAAACCAGCAGACCGGGGCCAATCTCGCCAACAACGACATTATCGACGGTGACGGAAGCGTGGGTGACACGTTGTACGACTGCGCGCATAAGTTTTCTCCTATCGGGTTTTTGTCATCGCGACGACAAACGCAATCGCCAGTCCGCTATCGTGGCTGAGGCTGATGGCCCACTCGGTCAGCCCTTGTGCCTCGGCGAGCGCGCGGGCGCGCCCGTGGAGGACGACATAGGGTTTGCCGCTCGTCTCGTTCAGCGTTTCCACGTCCAGCCAGCCGATGCCTGCCGGAGAAAGGATGCGCATCCCCACGCCTAGGGTTTTGGCGACGGCCTCCTTTGCCGCGAAGCGCGCCGCCAGTTCCGCCGGACGTCCACGGCTGTAACGGACTTCGTCGGGTGTGTAGACGCGCGCGAGGAATTTGTCGCCGAAGCGGTGCAGCGTCCGCTCGATGCGGGGGATATCTACGAGGTCGACACCGGTGCTGAGCATACTACTCCTGAGGATCGACGATAGCGAGCGCGTAGTGCTCGGGGTCGAGCCAACGTTGGACGACCTCCTGCACCTGCGGCGCGGTGATGGCCGTGATCATATCGGTGTACCGTTGCAGGTAATCCAGTCCCAGGTTGTGGCGCTCGATGTTGAGCAGCGCGTGGGCAACACCGGCGTTGGTCTCCAGTTGCAACGGCAGGCTTCCGGTAAGGTAGGATTGTGTATCCTGGAGTTCTTCTTTGGTGACGCGCGTATCGCGGAGGCGGTGTAGCTCCTGCAGGATCAGCTCGACCGTCTTGTCGACGTTCGCCGGGTTGACGCCGGCGATGATGCGCCAGGGGCCGGGGCCTTTCCCGCCTTCGATGTTGCTGTAGACGTAGTAGGCCAGGCCGTTGGTCTCACGGATGATCTTCCCCAGTCGCCCGTACATTCCGAAGACGCCGAACAGGGTGTTGGCGACGAAGCACGGGACGAAGTCGGGGTCTGCGCGCGCCGGACCAGGCCAGCCGAAGACGAGGTCGCTTTGCGCTTTGTCCTCGATGGTTAGTCGCTGCTCGCGGCGTTCCGTCAGCGCTGGTGCGGGCGGCAACTCGACCTGTGGTGGGCGGCTGCCTTGCCAATCGCCAAAAGCGGCGGCGACGGCCTTTACAGCATCCTGTGCCTTGATCGCGCCGACGACTGTGATAACGGCATTCTTGGGGGCGAAGTGAGTTGCGTGAAACTGCACCAGATCGTCACGGGTAATGCGTTCGATGGTTTCGCGGTAGCCAGTTTGGCTCCAGTGATAGGGGTGGTCTTCGGGATAGGCCAGCGTGCGGAAGGTCAGCGAGGCCATGCGGTGCGGATCGGTTTCGCGTTCCTGGATGTCGGTGAGAATCTCGGCACGGGCTTTCTCCACCTGATCTTTCTCGAAGGCGGGATGGCGCAGCACATCGTTGAGGATATCCAGCAGCAGCGGCAGATGTTCGATCAGCCCTCGCGTGCCGAAGCCGGTGGTACGCACGCCAGCATTGATGCTGAAACTGGCAGCGATGGACTCGATGGCCTCGTAGAGCTGCGCGAAGCTGCGTGTGCGCGTACCGCGTTCCAGCACATCCGTGGTGAAACCCGCCAGCCCAATCTTCTCTTTGGGGACATCAATGGCGCCGGCGAACAGATAGCCACTGACAATGACGGTGGGACTGCTGAAGTTTTCACGGGCCAGTACGGTGATGCCATTGGGCAGAACATGGCGCGCGATATCATCAGGGCCGGGCAAGGAAAGCGCGAGTTTGCGTTTATACATTATCTCTCCGAGATGACCTATTGATGCGAAAGAGAACGAACCACGAATCTTCACGAATATAGCCAAAATTCGTGAGGATTTGTGAAGATTCGTGGTAAAGATTCATTTTCTAGCTAGATACCAGCCGGTGGTGCGATTTTGGGAGCGCAGGTAGGTTTGCGCGACGCGCTGCACGTCCTCCGTGGTGACGGCGGTGATGTTGTCCAGGTAGTGCGTGAACCACTCGTAATCGGCGAAGATTTCGCTGTAGCCGAGCCAGAACGCTTGATGTGTGGTGCTTTCGCTGGCGTAAGCGAAGAGCGCACGCGCCTGTTGTTGCGCCTTTTCCAGTTCCGCCTGGGTGACGGGCGCTTCTTGCAGCCGCTCGATTTCGACGCGCAGCGCCGTCTCCACGTCGGCCAGGGGACGCCCTGGCCATGCGGTCGCCATCAGTTGGTAGAGGCCGGGATCGACGGTCGTCATCAGGCCGCCGCTGATGTCGATGGCGAACTCCCTCTCCACGAGCGCCTGGTAGAGGCGGCTGGTGTGGTTGGTGACGCCGCCGCCGACCAGAAAGCCTGACGCGCCCGCGAGCACGGCGTTGAGCACTGTCAGAGCGAAGAAGTCTTTATGGCGGGCGGCGGGGATGTGGAAGGCCACGTTGAGGTAGTCGGTCTGCCCCGCGCCTTCGACGACGACGCGCCGTTCGCCGCGCTGGGGCGGCTCGACGGCGGTGACCGGTGGAATCTCGGGCCCGGCCTCAATCTCGCCGAAGTAGCGTTCGGTGATGCGCTCGATCTCTCCGGCGTTGAAGTCGCCGGCAATGGCGAGAATCGCGTTATTGGGCGCGTAGTACGTGCGGTAGTAATCGTGCAGCATGTCGCGCGTCATCGTTTGCAGGTCGCAGAGGTGGCCGAGTGTTTCGTGCCCGTAAGAGTGGACGCGATAGGCTGCCGCCAGAACTTCCTCGCTCAACAAGAAGTGTGGTGAGTTCTCGTTGCCTTGCCGCTCGCTGATGATGACGCTGCGCTCGGACTCGACCTCTTCTGGGGTGAAGGTGGCGTTGTGCATGCGGTCGGATTCAATGTCGAGCGCCACGGAGATCCTGTGGGCCGGAAGGGTTTCGTAGTATGTGGTAAAGTCATACCACGTCATCCCATTGAACACGCCGCCTTCGCGGGCGACGGCTTCGTCGGCAGCGCCTTCCGGCCACCGCTCTGAGCCTTTGAACAACATATGCTCGACCCAGTGCGAGATGCCCGTCATGCCTTGGCGCTCGTTGCGCACGCCGGCCCTATACCAGACCCACGCACTGACGACCGGCGCCGCGTGGCTTTCGCGGATGAGGACTTGCAGGCCATTATCGAGTTTCGTGCGCAATAGCGTCATTCAGCAATCTCCCTTGTAGTCGATGTGCACTTGACACTTTGACTACTCGATGATTTCTTTGATGCCTTCGCCGTTGTAGCCACGGCCGATGGCCATGTATTGGAAGCCTATTTCGCGCACGTGGTGGGGATCGTAGATATTGCGCCCATCAATCAGGATGGGCTGGTTCATCGTGTCACGGATGCGCACCAGGTCCAGGTTTTTGAACTCGTTCCATTCCGTCACCAGAATGAGCGCGTCGGCGCCTTCCGCCAGGGCGTAGGGGCTGTCAGCCATTTCTGCTTCTGGCAGCAAGCGCCGGGCGTTTTCCATAGAGACAGGGTCGTAGGCGCGGACTTTGGCGCGCTCGCGGAGCAAGTCCCAGGCGATGTCCACGGAGGGGGCTTCGCGCATATCGTCCGTGTTCGGCTTGAAGGCTAACCCGAGCAACCCAATGACTTTGCCTTCGAGCGTGCCGCCGAGCATCTTCATAACTTTGCGGATAGGTGCTTTCCGTTGATCGGTGTTGATATCCATAACGGCGTGGATCAGTTGAGGATGCCGTCCGGCGAGTTCGGCCATGTATGCCAGGGCTTTCACGTCCTTGGGGAAACATGAGCCGCCCCAGCCAATCCCGGCGTCCAGGAACGCTGATCCGATGCGCTTGTCCAGGCCCATACCGCATGCGACTTCCTTCACGTCTGCGCCGAGCACCTCGCATATGTTGGCGATCTCGTTGATGAAGGAGATTTTGGCCGCCAGGAAAGCGTTGGAGGCGTACTTGATCATTTCCGCAGTGCGCAGGTCGGTGATCATGATCGTGGTGCGCAGTGGTAAATGCAGTTGGGCGACTTTTTCGGCGGCTTCGCGGTTGGTCGAGCCGAGGATCACGCGGTCGGGGTTCATGAAGTCGGTAGTGGCTGATCCTTCGCGCAGAAACTCCGGGCAGGAAACCACGGCGAATTCTGGCGCGTCAGGCCGCCGGTTGCGGACGATGTCCGTCACCCAGTCGCCCGTCCCCACCGGCACGGTGGACTTGTTGATGATAATGATGGGGTGGTCGATGACATCGGCGATGGATTCTGCTGCCATCCGCACGTAGCGCAGGTCGGCCTGCCCGTCCACATCCGATGGCGTACCCACGGCGATGAAGGCGTATTCGGCGTCCTTGAGGGCTTCGGCGTATGACGTGGTGAAGGTCAGCCGCCCGGCCTTCACGTTACGCTCGACGACTTCTTCCAGCCCCGGTTCGTAGATCGGCATAATGCCTTTGTTGAGATTCTCGATGCGGGTTTCGTTGATATCCAGACACTGGACACGGTTCCCCAGATCCGCAAAACTAGCCCCGCTCACCAGTCCGACGTAACCCACTCCAATCACGGCGATATTCTTCATTATGGTTCATCTCCTCTTTGCGGTATAATCTGATGAAGCGTTTGAAAGTTAGAGAATGATACCACAATTGCACTGTTTTCCAAGAGGTGTGACCATGAGAATTCAGTACCAATTGGTTGAGGATTCAGCAGTTCGCCGCCAGGCACTTCAACGCCATCAAGAGATGATTACGGTATTGCAGAAGCTTGGCTTCGAGTCGCCGGTGATTTGTGGTGAACGCCTGTTCCCCTTCAGCTATCTGCTTCTCTGGCCGGTGACGGCGATGATGCGCTCCAAAAACGAGACCGTCCGCAGCACGCCGTTTTTATGCCTGACCACCGCATATCCACTGACAGGGCACCGCGAAACGATGACCTTCGCGCTGATTAACGCCTTGGGTGTCAAATTCGCCACTGCTTTTTCGGACGGGACGGTGGTGTTGATGTCAACGAGTGCGCGCGCGGATCATCTCGACGAGGCGGCGCAGTATTACAAATTCGCTGGCCCTAAGCCGGTTGAGGAAGCCTGGGCGTTTCACCAGGACAAGCTCGCGGGTTTTCTGAAAGACGGAAAGGATATCCAGCCGGGCCTTGCCTTCGATGACTATATCCGCTTATCGCGCCGCGAATCCGAGATGGAATCCCCTGTGCTTCTGACCAAATACCTGTCGCTGCCGCTGGTGCGCGCGTTGTTTGCGCTGCTCTTCTTTGCTGCATTGACGCTCTGCGCGCGCCTGTGGTTGCTCCCATAGCTGGATGAAATGCTCAGAATGGTTTGGGGGAGGGGGGTAGGTTATGCTTGACTCAATGTGTGATCTGGTCGACGCGCTGGCGTCGAAGTTGGTGACCTATCGGCGTGACTTTCACCGTTACGCCGAATCTGGTTGGCTGGAATTTCGGACGGCGTCGCTCGTCGCCCGGCGGCTGGCCGACCTGGGATTTGACGTCCACGTGGGACGTGACGTGATGTGTGACACAGCACGGATGGGAGTGCCCGATCAGGCCACGCTGGATGCCGCCTGGGAGCGTGCGGTTACCCAAAGCGGCGATTCGGCGTACCTGGAAGCGTTGAAGGGCGGGTTCACGGGCGTTGTGGGCGTGCTCAAGAGTGGCGATGGGCCGACGGTGGGATTGCGTTTCGATATGGATGCCCTGAACATTCAAGAAAGCATTGCCGAGACGCATCGTCCGGCGCGCGAGGGCTTTGCTTCTGTGAATGATGGTATGGCCCACGCCTGTGGTCACGACGGGCACGCGGCACTCGGTTTGGGCGTGGCTGAAGTCCTGATGGCGCTGCGGGATGCGTTTCGTGGCACGGTCAAATTGATTTTCCAACCGGCGGAGGAGGGCGTGCGCGGCGCGAAGTCGATGGTTGAGGCAGGCGTCGTGGATGATGTCGACGTCCTGTTGGGCCTGCACCTCTACGGCAGGTGGAATCCCGGCGAGATCGAGTGCGCCCGCAGTAATTTCCTGGCGACGAGTAAGTTCGACGCGCTCATCAAGGGCGAACCAGCCCACGCGGGCGGCGATCCACAGGCGGGCAAAAACGCGCTGTTGGCTGCTACAACGGCGGTGCTCAACCTGTACGCCATCCCGCGTCACCGGGAGGGCGCGACACGCATCAACGTGGGGAAGTTGATCGCCGGTGAGGGGCGCAACGTCATCTGCCCGGAGGCGCGGCTCGTCATCGAGACCCGCGGCGCGACGACGGAGCTGAACGACTACATGGTCGAGCGCGCCACGCGCGTGCTGACGTCCGCCGCCGCGATGTACGACTGCACGGTGGACATCATCGCAATGGGGAGCGCGCCATTAGCCGAGAGCGACAAGACCCTCGGTGAACGGGTGGAGGCAATCGCCCTGAGTATGGAAGGCTTTTCCCTGCACCCACCCGAAAGCGGCGGCGGCAGCGAGGACTACACCTATATGATGTGCCGCGTGCAAGAGCGCGGCGGGATGGCGACGCACATCGGCCTGGGCGCGGGTATCGGTGCGGGCGGGCATCACACCGCGACGTTCGACTTTGATGAGCGGGCGCTGGTCAGTGCAGTTAAGTTGCTTGTGGCAGTGACGGTAGATGTGCTGCAAAATGCGCCTTCTGTTTCTCACGAGAGCCAGGCGCTTGTTTGAGCGCCGGATATTTGCGTTTTTTACCTTTTGTGATAGACTTCAGCCTGGGTTTGCATTCCCGCACAAACGTTCGCTGCGATGATCAATCCCCTCTGTGTTAAGCTGTCCCCGAAAACCTTGCAAAGGAGAGGTATGACATGATGAAACTATTAAGAACTTTGTGCGTCGTCGGTTTGCTATTGTTTGTAACGCAAAGTGTATTGGCCGACCGGACGACGCCATCCACAGCGGCGGCGACGGAGCCGGCATCCATTATCATTGATCACACGTGTACTGACCTGGACCAGATTCCCGCGTACTGGATCAACCAGGCGCGAACTCTAGCCATCCACTATGCGCATACCTCACACGGCTCCCAGCTCCGTGCGTACTTGAGCAATTTGGAGGCAGGAAACAGCCTGTATGACCATTCCTTTTTCGTGGCTGGAAACGATCCACCTGCATCGTTGGATGACTGCGCAGACAACACGCTCTGCCTTTACATTGGCAATCCTCCAGAAACGTACATTACACCAGATGACTATTGGGAGAGCCAGGACGGGACTGCGAGAACCGAGGCTGTCTCCGACACCGGTTTGTTTGGCTCTTCAATGTGGTCGTGGTGCGGTCAGGCGTCAGATTATTCGGAAGCGCAGATCCAGACCTATCTTGATCTTATGGGGCAGTGGGACAGGACCAGCCCTATGCGCTTCATTCTGATGACGGATCACACTGACGGTGGCAGTGCAACACTCACCCGCAACAACAGTATGATTCGCCAATATGCGCAGGATCAGGCTCTGGTCTTGTATGACTTTGCCGATATCGAGAGTTACGATCCTGATGGGAACTACTATCCCAATACAAATGACAGTTGTCCCTGGTGCAGTGACTGGTGCGCTGCGCACCTGGAGGATTGTCAGGACCTTCCTGTCAGTTGTGCCCACTCGCACGGATTCAACTGCAAATTAAAGGGGCAGGCGTTCTGGTGGATGCTGGCTCGGCTAGCCGGATGGGATGGGATAACGGGAGCCTATCGCGGCTCAACCGGTAGCGGCGATTGGAGCGTCGGCGTTATCTGGGACGGGGGCGTCGTTCCCACCTCCGGAGACGCCGTCACCATCACGGCCGGTACCACTGTAACTGCAGATGTGAATGCGGCGTGTGGCCGGCTGACTGTCGAACCTGGCGCGACTCTCGTCGTTCCGGAGGGCGTCTCACTCAGTGTGCGTGAGATGGTGGATAACCAGGGCACGTTACGTGAGACGCGCACTGTCAACAATGATACGGTCGCGTTTCTGGAAATGGCCGATGTCTATAGCGTTGCCCGTTATCGGGGTGTCGAGATCAGCACGCTGAACAACTTGGGGCAAGTTACGGTGACGGTGCGAGTGCCAGGCGTGGGGGAATACTGTACGTATGATGGCGCTGCGTCCCCGGCTTACGCACGCCGCTGCGTCGAAATCACCGCCCAACACGACGCGAGTGCCACCGTGCGCCTCTGGGCGAGCGCTGCGGAGATGAATGGCCTCATCGATCCCCGGCTCTATCGATACGTTGCGCCGCAGTGGGAGCACCTGGACACTAATGCTGCGACTGGCACCGCCGGTCGCTACACTTACGTGGAAGCCACAACACAGGGCTTCTCGCACTTTCTGATCGCCGAGAATGCCGCTGCGCCTGCCAGCGTTACCCAATCGGGTGTGAAAATCTCACGCGCGTTTGCTTTCGCTTTGTTGGGTATACTTGGCCTGGGACTGCTTGGCGTTGTGTTGATTAAACCCTGTTTCCGGCGGCGGTGAAATTGCTGTCTGTATAACGGCGGATTTGCTAGAGAAGTAACCTGTGCACACTGGCAGATGAGTATGGCGCCCATCTGCCAGTGTGCTGTTTACAGTTTTCCAATCGCTATAAGGATCCCCATAATGATAAACCAAACACTGCAAACAATATAGAAAATTGTAGCGGTTGTCTCCCCGGCTCTTCTAGCGCTCAATACCTTAGGATGGTTCCACCACCGGTTCCAGCGGCGAACAGTGGCAATGATTATCATCAAGCCCGCAAGTACACTTGTGACTCCCGGACACACATCCAAGTTTATACCCACTTTGACTGTTGTGCAGGTTAATTACTTCGTCGCGAACGTGTCAATCATCAACCGCACATCCCCAAGCGGGTACAGAATCGGGCACGTCGCGCCGCGCTTAATGTATTCCTGCACTTTGGCGCGGGCCTCCGCAGGCGTGCCGGTGGCGGTAATCTTCAGCACCAGGTCGTCGGGGACGTAGATCATCGCTTTTTCGATCTGCTCCTTGGTGGCGGGCCAGCCCAGGATGGCTTGAATTCTCTCCACCACGTCTTTCTTCACGCCGCTGGCCTTGGCGATGTGCGGCTGTTGCGCGAGGTACTGCGTGAGTAGCATCTTCGCGCCGCGGATGGCCTCCGCCTGGTCCTCGTGCACCGAGCAGACGACGAGTTGCGGGCGGTCGAGGTCGTAGACGGTGCGCCCGACCTTGCGCGCGCCCTTGTCCAGCAGCTCCATCGCCTCGTCGTTGTATTCCGGTGGAACGCAGTAGTTGAGCACCGCGCCATCGGCGATTTCGCCCGTCATCTCCATCATCTGCGGGCCGGTCGCGCCGATCATCATCGGCACATTGCGCGGTTCGCGCCGCCCGTGGACGACGTCCAGCTCGATGTTGTTTACGTAGTGAAATTCGCCGTGGTATGTCACCCGTTCCAGCACTAGCAGCTTGCGCATCACCTCGATGGTCTCGCGCATGGCGGCGAGCGGCTTGCGCCGGTCGATGCCGACGTTCTTTGCCAGTGGGTCCCACCACGCGCCGATGCCGCAGATGATGCGATCCGGCGCGAGGTCGTCCAGCGTGAGGAACGTCGCCGCCAGCAGGCCGATGTTGCGCGTCCAGTTGTTGATGACGCCCGAGCCGATCTTGATGGTGCTGGTGGCAGCTGCGTAGGCCGCCATCGGCACAATGGCATCGCGGACGAGACGGCTCTCCGCCTGCCAGACGGCTTCGAAGCCGCGTTCCTCCGCATACCGCGCGTAGGCCATCCCGTCGCGGATGGGGTGCGCATCCTGCAAATACATCCCGACTCGTGGAATATCGTTTTGTGGCATGATTACCTCCTGAATGTATGTAAGAATGAGCGAATCAGTGAATTGGCGAATCAGCGTGATATTCTTCCATTCGCTGATTCTTTTTATCTGAACAAGTCTTTGTCTGGCGGGCGCTGCATATCCGTGGCGCGACCGTCGCCATGCGGGTAATCGGCGCCGCGAATGAGGACGACGGGCAGTCCCTCCGCTGCTTGCCCGGTGACGAGACCCGCCGCCGCCGCCAGCTCGTCGGCGCGGGCGACGGTGGTGACGCGCAGGGTGTAGCCGAACATATCCGGCTGCCCGCGGAGATCGGCGATGGGCAGCATCCCGGCGACGCCGAGCGCTACGTTGACCGTCCCTAGCCGCCAGGGCCGCCCGTGCGTATCGGTGATGATGACGGCGACGTCCGCGCCGGTCGCTGCCATCAGCCCGTCGCGAATGCGCCGCGCCGAAGCGTCCGGGTCCTCAGGCAGCGTAAGCGCGATATCGCCTGCAGGACTTGAAACGTTGGAGCGGTCCACGCCGGCGTTGGCGCAGATCCAGCCGTGGCGCGTTTCCATGATGAGCGTTCCTTCGCGCTGGCGCACAACGCCCCGCGACCCGCGTAGGATCACTTCGACCAGGCGCGGATCTTTGTCCGCGGCGGCGGCGAGGGCCTGCGCTTCCGGCGATGGTTCCACGTCGGTCAGGTTTACGGTGCAGCCTTCAGCCTTGGAGACGATTTTCTGCGTAACGACGATCACATCGCCGTCTGTCAGGAGCAGACTCGCCCGCTGTAGCGCGTCAAGGATCACCTTTGCAACATCATCCCCGGTTTGTACGTCGGGGATGCCTGGCAAGGCATAAAGCGCGATTTGTGCTGTGGTCATCCTTCTGGCAGTCCCGTGATGCGGATGCCCGCCCCCGGCACTTTGTAGCGGATGTTGATGCCGATCAGCACCGAGGTCAGCCCTTCGACGACTTTAGCATTGACCAGTGGCCCGGCGTCGATGCCGCGCGTGCCGATGTCCTCCGCGAGTTGGATGGCGATGGCTTTGGCTTCTTTCTTGTCGCCGCAGACGAGCACGTCGCAGGCGATAGGATGCTCCGGGTCTTCCAGCGTGTGCGCGCCGACGTTCTGGAACGCGGCAACCACGTCCACGCCGGGGCCGAGGATGACCTGCGCCTGCTCGCAGGCGGAGCCTTCCGGCGGGATGTAGACTCGGGCGACCTTGGGTGGTTTCATCGCCACGTTGACGTTGATCAGCGTTTTGCCTTGCAGCGTGTCCTTGAGTGTTTCGAGCAGGGCGTTCTGCGCGGCGTAGGGCACGGTTAGCACTGCGACGTCGCAGGCGTGCGCGGCATCGGGGTTGGTGTCGCCGGTCACCAGTGGTTCGCCCAGCTTTGCGTTGATCTCACCGGCGACACGCTGTGCCTTTTCGGCCTCCCGCGAGCCGATAATGACGGTGTGACCCGCCTTGGCCCAACGCATGGCGAGACCGGGGCCTTCGTTGCCCGTCCCGCCGAGGATGGCGATGGTGTATTTTTCTGTCACGTGAGAGTCCTCCTTTTAGTCAGCACCAGACTACAAAAGTCTCGGCGCGTGTTGGGCTGTGCCGTCCCCATCTGCAATGTAAATATCTGCACAAACAGGCGCCTTATAACACTTTTGTAGTCTTTGCTGGTTATAGTGAACCACGAATCTACACGAATTTTCACGAATGGCAAGTGCGATGCGTGTGAATTCGTGAAGACTCAATGATCGTTGATTTACGGCGTAGTGCTACTGGTCACGTTCCGCAGCACCAATGGCAGGTAGGCGAATCTGATCTCGCTGTTCAACGGGATGTAGTCGCCTTTGTTCATCGCCATGGCCACGTTTCCGGCCTCATCAACAGCTTGCAGAACATAGTGAGCACCGGGAGGAATGTTGCTGGTGCTCCCCAGCCAGCTTTGCCCGCCCGGGTCGTTGAAATCCGGTTCCAGAGGAACGCTCCAGATTTGCTCCGGCGTGATAAAGGTGAAGTACAAACGCCTGACCCTGCCCTCGTTGTCGAGGGCTGTGGCTTGGAGTTCGACGATGGGCGATCCGGTGATACGCAGCGCGCGGGCCGTTAGGATGCGCGGCGGCGTGAAGTCGTTGTTCCAGGGACGGGCATAGAAAACCTGAATCCCGGCTTGGGTCAGGAGGCGCAACTCACGCGTCCTGGCATTGAAGAGCGCAAAGGTGGCGGCGAGCCGATTGACGTTATCGCCAAAGCGGTTGATCGTGAAAAGCTGTGGCGAGGACCACCCCAGACCTCCCTCTATTGGCGGCTCGGTTAAGGCTGTATCGGAGACGGGCCGGGTGATTACCGGATCGAAATCCTGGAGTGGCGTGAGGTCGCCGGAGAGGAGCACTGCGCCTCGCGGCTGCCAATCTGTTTCGTCGTCTGCCACAGGTGGCAATGGGATCGCGCCAGAGGGGAGCAGGGGGCGTCCAGTCGTTCCGTGTGTCCACACCATACTATTATCACCGATGCTGAAGAAGGTACCGTTATTGCCTCTTTGCTCGACCAAGACTGGTGCAACGTTGATGTGCTGGGCGAGCAGGTTATAACTCAAAGGGATGGTGGCAACTTCCGTCACGTCGATCGGCGGCAGGTAGGTGGAGGGATCGAGTGTGTTGGGTGTGTCCACGAGGTACATCGGCAGGCCGTACAGGACTGCCTGCATCATGGACTTGGCATCGTAAGGTGTCAGTCCCCCTTGTGGCAAGCCGTAGAGATAGCGCACTTTGGCGTTGCGCAACGCCATCCCGATGGGTATGATGTTCTGACGGCCCATTTCCTGGGTCAAATAGACCATCAACCGCTCCGAACCGGCGATGCCATCGTCGGTCCCGTAACCGTAGCCGGTGTTGGCGATCCACGTGCCGCCTTTGGCGGCGAGGGCTTGGGGGAAATCCGGTACGGTTTTCGCGTAATCGGGGAGTGGGGGCACAGCGTCGTCGGGGACGTTGTAGCCCGCGTGACAGCCCATTGACCAGCCGATACTCCCGGTGATTGAGGTGTTCGCGTTGACGATATCAGTGTTGAAGAACAGATCCGCTGTCGTGGTGGCACTGGCAGGCAGTGCGGCCCAGTGCTCGAAGTGCGCGTTGACGGCGACCAGACCCGGCACGGGCGTTTGTTGTGTCCAGGCCGCGCGTAAGTCGTCGGCGGTCCAGGTATCGTTGATCAATGTGTCTGGTGCGATGGGTGTGTGCATTGCCCCGAGCAATCCGGCAATAGCAGTGGAGGAATCCGTCAGGAAGTCGTAGCCGGTGACGAGGGTGCTGTCGCTGGGCAAAACGCCGCCAGTTTCCAGGAAGACATCGATCATCATCGTCATTTCTTCCGGCGATTCAACCAGCCGGCCGGTGGCCTTGCGGGGGCGCCAGAAATATTGCCCGCGCCAGCCCAGTTCCGCGCCGGCGGGCGTGCCGTAAGCATCGTCGGTGAGATAGAAGCCCAGCCGGGTCGCCGCGCCTATGGCCGATCCCGCGTAGCCGACCATCCCGAATTCGCGTTCGTTGGCGATGCGGGTAAGGTCTCTCTGCCGGTAGAAAGGAACCTGCGCGTCGTCGCCGGCCACCACGATGTAGTTGATGCCTGGTTCGCTGTACAGGTAGGGGGCGATGATGTCCTCGCGGATGGCCTGCGCCAGTTGGTTGGCGCGATGAACGTTGCAATAATCGACGTTCCAGGCGGCATACAACTCGTCGATCGTTGCGTGCATTTCGAGCGGGTAGAGGATGCCCCGCACATTGGGCGCGTCAGCCAGCAAACGCAACGCCTGCGTGAGGGGTGTTGTCTCGGTGAGGCCATACGTTTGCGCCAGTCGGGTGGGATTGTAAAGAATCAGTGTCAGCGGTGGCGTTGCCGGTGTGACGCTGGTGCCGGTATAGATATCCGTTTTACGGGGTCTGCTAGGGTAGTTTTCGTCCCACGTGCAGCTCCGGACATTGAGCGGCGTGGCTTGTATGGACAGGCTGTAGGGCTGATCGGAATACGCCGACTCGATTGCGGGGATCACAACCGCGTAGTAGGTGCCCGGATACAAGGCGACGACGCGCACCTGCTCGGCCTGTATGTCTGGGTTAGAGGAGATCGACGCCCATCCACCGATCGACGCCCACCCGCCAATGGACGCCCATCCGCCGATGGACGCCCACCCACCGATTGATGCCCATCCACCAATCGATGCCCACCCGCCAATGGAGGCCCATCCGCCAATGGAGGCCCACCCGCCGGCGCTCTCGATGTTACCTTCTTCATCCGTGCTGACGGGGTCGTCCAGCGTGCTCAACTCCTGACCTTCGGGCAGTTCGGGGAGCAAACTTGGGTCCGGCGCGATGATGAGTTCGTAGTCTGCCGGCAAATTCGACAATGTTACCGTGAGCAGCGATGTGTCGGCGATCTCGAAGGAATACCAATCTTTGTCGCCTTGCCATCCGATGTAGGCATTGATGTTTGCCGGGGTGGCGAGTGACCAGGCGGTGTTATAGGTGTTGTTGGACTCATAGGGATCATCGGGGCCGGGATCGAATGTGGGGAGAGTGCGCTCTCCACCCACGACGATAATCTCGCCGATCATCTCTTCGACCGTGATCTTGCCGCTGCCTTCGAAGTGCATCCCGAGTTCCTCCATCGTGGCCTGATCCCAGTAGAAGCTTGTTTTCGGCGGGATGATTTGCGTGTGTTCGAATTTCTGTACACCATGAGCGTCGAAAACGTCCAGATAGACGACGACATCGTAGTAATCGTGGGGATTGTGAATCCAGTAACGAGTAGCATAATCGGGATGGCGCGCAATAGATGGTAGGTAAACCATGGCGTAGCTATGCCAGTCCGTATAGCTCAGGGCGCTGTGTCCACCGATGTCCTGCGGCGGTGCATCGCCGCTAAACCGTTCGATCACCGCGCCGGAGAATTCAGGCTGATTAAGGTCTGTCGATTGAAGGGTTATCGCTCCCGCCCAGGGCGTGACCGGGATTGGCAGCCCATATTGCCTCAGATAGTCGAACGCCTGATCGACAATCTCATTGACGAGAAGGCCGTCTCCCACGCGATAGTATGAGAGCCGCGATCCACCCCCGCTAGACGCCACTTCAGTTTGACCAAGCCAGACTTCACTATGGAGACCGTCGGATCTGTTTAAGGTCTTGGGGATGACCAGAGTGCTCCCGACGTTGGCCCCGTTAACGCCTTCCCAGGCTTCAGCCAGTGCGCCATTGGCGTCGAGGACGCCCATATAGCCTGAGAGCTGTGTTTCCGGATTTTCTACAATGAGTGTTCCGGACTCTGAGGCATTTAAGTGTCCCGCACCCATTGGATCGTAGATCCACAGTTGGTAGGGATTCAATACGATCGAATCTGAATAGCGAACTGTTCCTTTGACTCCGAAATCGACGGAGAGGATGTTGGTGTAAGCAGTGGTATTCTGTACGTAGATGCGTGGTGTCAAATCCTCGCGGGGCATGCCCACCCAGGGGAAAACAAGTTTACCGTAAGCCGGGTATGCTGAGTAGGCGGCTCGATAGTTGGGGGCCCCGTCGCCAGGCGTTCCTTTGACCAGGCAGGCGATGGGTTGATCGCTTCGGACCGTGGCTGTGCCTTCGACGATACCACTGCCGTGCCCTATCAGTGCCTGGGCAATCTCCTCCGTTTTGATGACGGTGCTGCCGTGGGGCGGGATCGTGCGATAAATTTCGGCCGGAGGCCTCACGTCGCCTTCTACATCCCATAGAGAGAGTACGATATCTGTTGCGGAATACATACTGGTGTTCATAATGTGGATACTGGTGGGGACTTTTTCAGGTTCGACGGTGAAGTAGGGTACGGGACATTCGTAGCTGAGAACATAGTCGTTGGGTATCGCAAAGGACGTGAAGGCCGCGCCTGTCTCGGGAGGGGTTGTTTGTGTCACGGCCGATGACGTTAATACAGCGGAGGGCGTTATGGCGAAAAGGAGCAAGGCCATCAACGCTCCGGCTCCAAGTACGGTATAAAGGCAAGCATACACGTTCGCGCGTCGTTGTAGACGCAGTTGCGAGCATTTTGGTGTTACCATCTCTTATTCCCTCCTTTCGCACCCCAGCGAACTACCATCGCCGGAGTATTCAGTGAATCGTTACCTTTTGCCAATTGTCCAATAGATTCTCCGCCTGTGTTAAATCCCACTGCGCGCCGAGAGCCGTGAAGGTGTCGATGGCGGTGTGGAGGTATTCGCTGGCGATGTCTGACTGCGCGCACTGGTAATACCACTGCGCCTGCGTCAACATTGCCTGGGCTTCGCTGTAGCGATCCTGGTTGGCCTTGGCGATATTCAAGGCCTGCTCGAGGGCGATTTTGGCAGCATCACACTGTCCCGTCGCCAGATAGATCTCCGCGAGCAGCCGGTACGTGCGACAAGCCTCCTGACGGTCGCTTTGTGCGTCGGCGGCCCGCAGTGAGTCCTCGGCGTACTTGAGCGCCGCTTCAGGCTGTTTACACAGCAGGGCTAACGTTCCACGATAACGCAGGAGTTCAGGCAGCAACGTCGTCGATCCCAACTGGGTGAAAAGTTGTTCTGCCCGGTCGAGCCGCTGCTGTGCCTCGACAAGCTTCCGCTCCATCAACGCCAGCGCCGCCAGGTTATTCTCCATCAAGGCGACGCCATACGTGATCCCTCGATCCTCCGCGATGGTCAACGCGCGGCTGTACGACATCCGGGCCGGGGAGACGCTGCCCTGGTAGCGGTACACTTCGCCGAGGTTGGCGGCGACTTTCGCTTCTCCTTCGATGTGGTGGATGCGCTGCGCGAGCCTGATGGCCTGCTCTCCATGGTTGCCGGCGGCTTTCCAGTCACCCTGAGCGAGGTTGATAAGCAGCAGTTGATTGTGCGCATCCATTTGCCCCACGAGATCGACGAGCGCCATGTACATCTGCAAGCTTTCTTCGCCCAATGCGCGCGCTTTTGACGATTCTCCGCGCACTGAAGCCAGGAATGCCAGCAGATAGAGCGCCCGCGCGCGAATTTTGCGGGCTTCTGCCGCTTCGATGCGTTCCGAAAGCGCGACGCTGCGCTCGCCCCAGGTTTGGGACTGCTCGATCTGCCCGCACCGGTAGTGCAGCCCGGCGCCCATCAGATAGAGCCGCGCGCCTTCGAGCTGGTTTTCGATGCCCGGCAGGCGCAACCCACGTTCCACTGCGGTAAAGGCTTCGGTGTAATGCCCCTGTGTCTCCAGGACGGCCGCGGTGTGGTATTCCACATGGGCGAGTTTCTCGATGTCGCTTTCGTTCTTGGGGCTGGAGGGCAAGCGTTGGCGCGCCTGCGCCAGATGTGTCAGGGCTTGCTCGTATTGTCCCAGAATGGTGAGCGCCTCTCCGAGGAGGTGTTGTGCTTCGACGTGAATTTCGGATAGCGCGAGTTGCCCCGCGTCGATGGCTTCCAGAACGCGTCCGAATGCCTGAACCGCTTGCTCGGTCAGGTAGTTATCCAGAGCGCGTTGCCCCAGTTCGAGATTGGCTTTGACCGCCAGCTCCCAACTCTGACCTTCGAAGGCGTGAAAGGCCAGCAGCGTGAGCCAGTTCGACGTGACCGATTCGCGATTGACGTTCAGGTAGTCCGCTAACCTTTGATGGATGAGGCGGCGGATGCGGGTAGGCAACCCGCGATAGGCCACTTCCCGAATGAGCGGCTGGCGGAAGACCAGCGTTTCGCCTTGCTCGTCGCCGGGCACGAGGCCCAGGGGGTGAAGTTGCGGCAAGCGCCGTTGTACCACGGGCCGTGGCTCCTCGCCGTAACCTGCCACCAACATCGGCACCGTCATCTGCTCGCCGACGACCGTGGCGGCGCGCAACAGGTGGCGGCTCGGCGGTTCCAGTTGGTCGATGCGGCTTTGCAGCAAGCCGTAGGCCGTTTCGGGCAACGGCGCTTCTTCCAGCGGATGGGAGAGCGTCCAGGTTCCGTTTTCCCTTTTCAAGACGCCGGAAGCGATCAATGTGCGCACGGCCTCGATGGTGAAGAGCGGAATCCCCTCGCCGCTTTTGGCGATCCAGCGTTCCACCTCCTGCGGTAACCGCGGTGTGTGCGTCACGGCGCGTGCCAGGGCCAGTGAGGCCCTGCGTTCCAGGGGAGCCAGTGCGACATCGAGGTGGTGGTCGAATGCCTGCCAGCGCTTCTCCAGCGCCGGGTCGTCGCGGTAGGTGACAAGCGTAAGTAATGGTGTGTCGGTGGGCCGGGTGACTAAAGCATCCAGCAGCTCCAGCGACGCCGCCGGCATCCACTGCGCGTTTTCGAGGATAAGGACGCAGGGGCGTTCCATTGCTGCATGTTCCCATAGGAAGCGTACCACCGCCTGTCGCTGTTGTTCGCGCATGGCCGGCGGCAATCCGGCAATTTCTGGCGAAGGCGGCATGTCGATATTGAGAAGCGGCGCCAGCAGCGCAGCCCACACCCCTAACGCATGTCTGTCCATAGCGGCCCGGAGTGCATTCGCTTGTCCTGCCGGTGGGACATCCTGTAAACCCAATAGGGCGCGCAGAGGCGCTTCCCAGGCCGCGTAGGGCAGATGCGCGCCATACGACGGCGCCGCGCCTCCGTAGACGTGGTAACCCATCGCGCGCGCCGTCGTTGTGATGGCGTGTATCAGGCGACTCTTGCCGATCCCGGCAGCGCCGTGCAGCGTGACGAGCTGTGGTTGGCCGGTTTTGAGGGTGTCCAGTGCTGTCTGGAGCTGCGCCAGTTCGGCTTCACGGCCGGTCAGCGGCAGCTCTTCCGTCTCGGCTTCGCTCAACATCGGGCGCACGCTCTGCGCGATAAAAGGGGCAATCGGTGCTTGCTTTCCCTTGAACTTGCGCGGTGACTCCCATACTCCCTTGACCCGGTTCGTGATTGCCGGGTGGTGCGCCGTATCGGGGCCGAGCCACACGTCGCCTGGACGGCACACGGACATCAGCCGGTAGGCGAGGTTGACTGCATCGCCCATCACCGTGTACTCGCGCCGTTCGGCTGTACCGACATCCCCGGCAAAAACAAAGCCGGTGTTGACGCCGATGCGCAGCGGAGCGTTCGCGAAACGTTCCTGCAGCTCCAGCGCCGCCAGCACCGTACGTAGGGGATCGTCTTCGTGAGCTTTGGGCGCGCCGAAAAGCACCATCATATAGGCCCCTTGCGGCGACGCCCCGATTTTGTTCACCACACCGTCGTAGTGGTGGACGACATCGCGGGCTTGCGTGAACGTGGCGTTGGGCGCATCAACTTTCTCCAGCAGGATTTCGGGATTGTCCCAGTACAAGCTCAGATCGGGCAGGTCGGCCAGGGAAAGCATCAGAATCGTCACCTGGCGGATTTCGCTCCACTTTTGCACCTGGGTTGGATCGGAGGCTGTGGTCAGATGGCTCAACAAGTCGGAGGCTAGATAGGGCGTGAGCGCATCCATACGCGAGAGCAGCCAGTCGAGATATTCGACTTCTTGCACCTGCGGCATCACCGGCAGAGGTTCAAGGGGCTGCAGGTGCGGCGTTTCCTTGATCCGGCTGATCAGGTAGAGGTCTTTGCCGACCGGGTCGCACTCTGGCGGGTCGCATTCCAGAACGGCGGCGCAGAGATTTTTGGTGGTCGCATCGATGACGACACCACCGGCGGGCGCCGCGCTTTGTGCCCGGCCCATCTCCTGCAGCGGCGCGCCGGTGATCAACCATTCCCGACCATTGCGGTTCCCCAGTCCCATGCCGATCATGCGCCCTGATCCCAGGCCGATGGCGATGCGCAGCGGGAAGTTGCCGAGTGAGGTGTGGACTTCGCCCATGTGTTGGGCCATTGCCGCTTGAACCTCGAGGGCAGCGGCGCACGCGCGATGTGCGTGCTGCGCACCGGTAAAGAGCAGCATTCCTGCATCGCCGCCGAATTTCTGGATGTCGCCACCGTAGGCGTGGGTGGTGGTGATAAGGATTTCGAGAAAGCGGTTGACCAGTCCCGTTAGCTCGTCAGCGCCCTGTTCGGAGGCGGCCTCGGCGAAGCGTTCGGAGAGAGGGGTAAAGCCGTCGATGTCGGCGAACATCACCGTGCCCTCCAGGGGCAGCGCCAGCGGGCCGCTCGCTGGCGCCTCGACGACGCGCCGCGCGACAATCCGCGGCAGGTGTGATGCCGTGGCGGTGAGAAGTTCCTCCATGCGCTGGATCAACCCGGGTTCGTAGCGGAGCACGCGCTCGAGTGTGGCTTCGGGCAGGGACTTTGCTTGTTCGCCAAGCCCGCTCCATACTTCCATACTTCGGCCTCTTTTTGACTGCTTGGGTGCTGACTCTACTGTTTATATTGTAGCGTAATAATGCGATTGTGAACAGTGAGAGAAAGTCACCTGGCCCAATCAATCATGAAGTGGCTGACGTACCATTCAAGCAGGAAGTTAAGGCGCCACCAAATAAGGCGCTGGATGTTTGGGTTGCGGATGCCGTAGAGCGTTGCTGCCAGGCGGTGGCGGCGTTTCAGCACCACACCCATACGGCTGCTGAGGATGCGTTTCTTGTACCCGGCAAAGGAAAAGTCGTTCTGTGTGAAGGCGGCCTTGAGTTCGTGCGCCGCGAGTTCGCCGTAGCCTAGTGCAAAGGAGATGCCTTCGCCGTAGGCGGGATCGACGCCGGCCGCATCGCCCGCCAGCAGGATATGGGGGGCCGCGAAACTGTCCTCGGGGTCGAACCAACGGATGGGATGGCTGTGGAGCGTGTAGTCTTCCATCCTCAGGCCGTCCTGCGCGACGGCCTGGCTTAGAATGGGACGCAGGTCCTGCTGTGGTGCGTCGTACATACGCAAGTCGAAGATGCCCCGGTTGCGGGCAAGTTGTCCGTTGCTGAGCATGGGGAAGTCCCACACGTATCCCTGAACGCCTTTCCCGATGACTTTGTAGTCAAAGATGCCCTTATCCTGATTTTCTGTGGACGTGTGCTCGGGCGGAACGTAGAATTCAAGCAGCCGCGCGGTGTGACCGTTGCGCGTGCCGGGTACGGCGCGTCGCACGACGCTGAGCGCGCCGTCGGCGCCGACGACGGCGCGGGCTGTGTAGGTGCCTTTGTCTGTTTCTACCGCCATACCGCCATCGACGGGGGCCACTTTGCGGACGCGAGTTTCTGCGATAAACTGAACGCCACGCTCGCCAGCTGTATCCGCCAGCCACTGGTCGAACAGATCGCGGGAGAAAACGCGGAAGCTGGCCGGTTGTCGGGCGATAAAGAAACCCCGGTCTTCGAACCGGAAGTGCGCTTCCTTCACTTCGACATGCGGCACCTCGGTAACATCCATCCCCAGGCGTTGTAGGATAAACTCGCCATCCTGCAACATGCCGCCGCCGCAGAGTTTGGGCCGTGGATGGCGCGCTTTTTCCAGGATCAGCGTGCGTTTCGCCAGCTCTGGCGCGATCTGCGCCAGATGCAGCGCCGTCGATGCGCCGGCCGGGCCGGAACCTGCGATGATGACGTCGTATTGCATAAGTCTCCCTCGAATATCGTTCTTCTTCAACGCTTCAGATGGATCATAATCCGCCGTCTCTGTAGCGCCGGATGGTGATCCGGCGCAAGCTTTGCGGTTAAGTTCTCAGCGACGCAACCAGGTTTAGCCACGTCTGCGCCGTCCGTGCCCAGGTGAAGGTGGCAGCGCGTGCCAGGCCGGCTTGGCGCAGGCGCGCGCGGAGGCCAGGGTCGTCGAGCACTTGCTCCAGCGCTGCCGTCCACGCGGGCACATCCAGCGGATCGATCAACAGTCCGGCATCGCCGACGACCTCTGGAACGCTGGAGGCTGTGGAGGCGACGACGGGCGTCGCGCACGCCATTGCTTCGAGAGGTGGGAAGCCGAAGCCTTCGTACACGCTCGGAAAAGCCAGCGCCTCTGCCTGCCGGTAGAGCGCGGGCAGGTCGGTATCAGCGAAGAAGCCCATCAGATGGACGTAGGCCCGCCGTTTCGCCGCGGCGACAATTGGCTCGGAGAGCCACGCCGGGCGACCTGCGATGACCAGGTCTAGTTCGCGCTGCGCCACTAGCGGGTCGCAAGCTTCCATCAGACGGACATAGTTCTTGCGCGGTTGGACGGTACCAACGGCGAGGATATAGGGCCGCGCGCCGATGCCGTACTGCGCCTGCAGATGTTCGCGTTCACCGTCCGCGGTTTTCGGGGTGAAGCGCGGTGAGACGCCGCCATAGAGGGTGCTTACTTTGCCGGGCGGAACGGCGAGCAACTCCACCAAATCACGCCGGGTGGCCTCGGAATCGGCCAGGATATGATCAGCACGGGCGACGCTGCGCGGAACGGCCCGGTTGAGGTACGCGCCCAGCTTCGGCGGGAATGTCTCGGGGTGGCGCAGAAACGAAAGGTCGTGGACGGTGAGCAGCGCGCGCGTGCGTTTTTGTAGTGGCGGCAGCACAAAATCCGGCGAGTAGAAGGCGTCCACGCGGCCTGTGAGCCATTCGGCGGGCAGGGGTAAGCGCAGGCGCTGCCATAGGCGGGCCATCCAATCGTCAGTGAGGGGGAGATTGCGGAAGGCTACGTTGTCGGGGCGCGCTGCCGTCTCGTGCAGTTGTTGGCGCGCGCGCGCCCACGCCCCGCCCAGCCCGGCGGACGCCGTGAGCAGCACAAACTTATGTTCGGTGGTGGCGGTTAAAATGGCGTCGATCAGCTCACGGACGTACCTGCCGATGCCCGCACCCTGTCGAGCGGCGGCTGTGTAATCGATGACGATGTTCACGCAAGGCTCACTTTGTACTAAAACCTATCTGAAAATTGCCGTAGTTTCACGCTGACGCCGGAATGGGCGGCTAAAGCCACTTCTGCCTGAGGATGTTTTTGTGCTTGCGGATAGTACCTGCAAGCACAAAAACATCCTTTCATTTATGATACATCGTTATAGGTCCAGACGCGGTTGATAAAGAAATTCCAGAATAACACCACGCCGGTTGCGACGACTTTCGCGCCGTTGTAGCCGATTTTATGGGCCATTTCCGCTGTAGCGACGAGGTCGAGGTTGCTCACCAGATTCGTAAAGGGAACGTTAAGCGCCAGCAGGATGCCGGTGTTGATCGCCCAGCCCACGACGTTTACGACGAAGAACTGCCCCAACTGTGATGAAATGGGCTTGGAGCGGGAATCAGGATAAGTCCAGTAGCGATTCCAGGTGAAGTTGCTGATGACCGCGGCCGTGAAACCCAGGCCGACGGCAAGCGAGAGCGAGACGCGCAGAAGCTCGCGCGATGCCGTCAGCACCGAGAGATCGACCACCATGCCGATGGCGCCTACGATGGCGAACTTGAGAAAACGCTTGAACTCGCGCGGTCGATCGGCGAACCCGAGCCGGTTGATCATGGGCAGGCGCAACAGGGCGCCGATGAGCGGCGGAAGCTCAGACGACATCGTGTATTGGGCGGGAGTCCCTCGACCCATGCTGTATCCTTCGTTGTCCGGGATTGATAGCCTGCTACGATCGTGCGTCAGCGCCGCCATCCCGGCCAGCAGTAGTGCTAACTGGAGCTGCAGATGCTGCACGAACAGGTTATCGAAAAAGCTATGTACCGTCAAATAAGTCCACGTGCCGAGCACGCCTGCGGCCAGCGCCCGCCCGTAGGCGGACGGCGCGCTCCGGAGGGTGCGGACCGACCCTGCCGCGACGGCCATCCAGAATGCCAGGAACGCGGCTGTGCCGAGCACACCGGTCTCGGCCAGGAAGTTGATGAAGACATTGTGCGCGTGGCCGAGCGCGTCATACCAGTACGCCTGATGGTACGACGCATACGCCACGCCATAATTGCCGATCCCTACGCCCAACCATGGCGCATCCCCGAACATCGCCAGGCCAGCCTGCCAGTGCGCCAGCCTCTCCAGGACGGAGAAGTTCTCGTCGGTGATCTCGGTCCGCGCCGGATCGGGCGGGTTGGCGTACTGGCGAAGGTTGCCCAGCCGGCCTGCAAGCGACCCGGTGATCTGCCCCGGGCCTGCCAGGACCAGCGTCCCGGCCACCAGCACCGCCGCGGCGCCCATCACGAGCGCAGTGCGCCGGCCATGGGCGATGGCCACGACCGCCAGGGCCGCCGCTGCGCCCAGCCAGGCGCCCCGCGACCAGCTCATGAGGATCCCCAGGCCGAGTGCCGCGGTTGCGCCCAGGGCCACAAGGGCGGCGCCGGTAAGAGTGGCACGGGACCGGCTCCGGCCGGCCTCTCTCAACCACATCAAGCCCAGGCTGGCAGCAACAGGCAGCAGGTACCCGAGATACCCGGCATACGGATTGGGCTGCTCGAGCGTCCCATGCGCGCGCATGAATCCGCCAGGCAGGACGAAGCCCTCCGGTCCCACCTGTGCCAGGAACTGATACGCGCCCAACGCCGCCTGGCTGACCCCGGCAAGCAGCAACGCCGCGATAAGCCACCGGACGGACCGGCCGCCGAGGATGTGCTCACCGGCGATGTAGACGGCCGCGAACTCCGCCCACTTCAGCCACTCCGGCAGCCCCTCGCGCCACGAGACGGCTTGGGTCAGGCTGAGTCCCGCGACCCAAACGAAGGTCAGGAGGATCAGGGCAACGGGCGTGAGCCGGAGGATCAGTCGTCGCTCTGCCGCGCCGCGCAATAGCCAGGCCGCGACCGTCAGGCCAACGAGTATCTCGACGAGCCCCACCCACGGGATCGGCAGCGGCACCGCCTTAGCCCACGGAATGGCAACTGCCACCAGCAACAGGCCGGCCGCCGGCTCGATCAGGATCACGGCAACGGCGCCCGCAGCGAGCACGAGCAGTGTCGCAAGGCGCAGTGGCGCCGTTGCCAGGAGTGCTGCCAGTATCGTGAAGGCGAGAGCGTGCAGTAACGTACGTCGCAGGGGCCGCGCAGCGCCGGGCCTTGGCTGGCCGATGATCAACTCGGCGCTCATGTGAGTCGGTTCCTCAGGAATCAGTCTTCGAATGCCGCGTCCGTCAGTCGATATGATAGTGCAAAAAGCGACCCTTGTCAATTGACGTGGGGACAGGCTGTGATATACTTGTACAATACACTCGTGGCCGGAAAACCCGCGGCAGCGCTGAGCGTGGGCATGTTTCGGAGCGGGTGAGTCTTTTTTGGGAGATAGCTCGAATGGCAAAACCGTCGAAATCTAAGTCGACTTACAGGTCGCCGCAAAAGGGACGCACGGCGGCGAAGAAGCAGGCGCTCTCGCCTGCGATCCTGCTGGGACTGATCGCGGGTGCGGTGATCATCGTGGTGGGCATCGCGGTGCTGGCAAGCCAGGCCGCCAATGCGCCGCTCGTTGCGACGGAGCGGGTGGGGGAGGGGACCGCCTGGGGCCCCGAGGATGCGCCGGTGCAGATCGTCGACTTCTCCGACTTCGGATGCTCGCACTGCGGAAACTTCGGGCTGAACCAGGGGAAGCTCCTGCGCGCTGAATATGAGGCGTCCGGGCAGGTGCGCTTCGAGTTCAAGCATATGATCATCGGCGGCCAGGCAACGCGTGACGCAGCCAATGCGGCGGAGTGCGCGGCGGACCAGGGCCGCTTCTGGGATTACCACGATGCGCTCTTTGCCAGGGCGCGCGTGACTCCCAATCCGTTCACGAAGCCCATGCTTCAGCGGTACGCGGCGGAACTGGGCCTGGACACGGCGACCTTCGACGCATGTGTCAACCGGGACACGCACTACGCGGCCGTGGCCGCGGACGAGTCGGAGGCGCGCAGCAGGGGCATCAACGCGACCCCCACGTTCTTCATCAATGGCAAGAAGATCGAGGGCGCACTGCCGTACGAGCAGTTCAAGGCGGAGGTCGATGCCGCGCTGGCCGCCGCCGGCCAGTAGAATTTTCGCATAGCAAATACAATGCAGGAAAGCATCCCTTTTCACTTTTGAGTGTGAGCAATAGACTATACGAAGAGCGCTGCAATAGGGGAGTGATGGCGGAGGCGGTGTAACAGAGCCCCAGGTGAGAATCACCTGGGGCTCTGTTCTTTTGATCAGCCTAGAAACCGTGCGACGAGAGGCGCCAGGCGAACTGCGACCTCTGGCGGGACTGCGCTCCGGTGCGTGATGATGGCATCCTGCAGTGCATCCGCGTAAGGGGAGGGGGGTGCATTCTTCAGCAGCTTGACCGCGTTGGCGACCGACGCCTTGGCGACTTCGGCATTGGCCAGAAGCTGGCGCACGACCATCTCCACGGTGACGGGCGATTCGGTCTCGTGCCAGACGTCGTAATCCGTCACATGGGCCATCGTCGCGTAGCTCATGCCGGCCTCGCGCGCGAGGAAGGCCTCGGGTATTGCCGTCATGCCGACGATGGCAAATCCGAGGTTCTGAAATACGCGGCTTTCGGCCTTGGTGCTGAACCGGGGCCCGTCGATCGTGACGAAGGTGCCGCCCAGGTGAGCTGCATGGCCCGCTGCCTCGACGGCCTCCGCACAGACGCGGCTGAGCGCGGGGCAGAAGGGATCTGCCACCGATACATGCACGACCAATCCGCCTGTCCCGGCCGCCGGATCGTCGAAGAAGCTGGCCGGACGACCGCGGGTCCGGTCGAAGAGCTGGTCGGGGATGACGATATCGCCCGGCCGGTGCTGCGGCTGGAGGCTGCCGCAGGCGCTGATCGAAATCAGATACTCGACGCCGAGTTGCTTGAACCCGAAGATGTTCGCCCGGCTGTTCAGCCGGGCCGGGCTGATGCGGTGGCCGCGGCCGTGCCG
>ENA-UOUL01001746-UOUL01001746.1-bioreactor-metagenome-genome-assembly--contig:-NODE-1746-length-28455-cov-17.875185_pt1 | contig 28455 bp, 17 predicted proteins | sample MGYA00249838_ERZ747220 | MGnify/ENA primary metagenome ERZ747220 (study PRJEB28778, sample SAMN05720191) | bioreactor metagenome | isolation source: Anaerobic biogas reactor | place: USA:Washington...
AGCAGCGTGGTGGCCGAAATCCGGGAAGTTATTTCGGCCACCGTTGCTGGGATGATCGGCAATAGACACTGGACAGTCATTCCTCGAACGATGCTTGCTGAACGATGTTCAGTTTTCGGTGGTTGCAGTGTCGGTGGTTGGGTTGTCGTCCAGTCCCAATTGCTTGGCTGCCAAGCCGCGCCACTGAGACGCCAGCACGTCGTGAACGGACAGCCTCAGTTTCTGGCGGTTCTTGTCGATCTGGCGATTGATCTTGCTCGGCAGCTTCTGGTTCTGCTTGGCCAACTCTTTGTCCAGCAGGTCGCGGGCTTCTTCGCCCAGTTCGCGGGCGATGCTGCCGCCGATCTGGCTGATCCGGCGGACGCGGAAACCAGCCAACCGCAACTCGGCTTCCGTAACCACGGGGTCCAGCACCACATCGGGCGGAAACTTGGCCGGGTCGAGTTTGAGCCCCAAATTGCAGCGCACCCGGATTTGCGTGCGGGCGTCGGCGTTGACGCTGAGACTGATCAGTTGCACGCCCAACTCCCAGTGGGCCAAGCGGGCGAATACGTCCAACCTGGCGTCGGCCACCAGGTCGAACTCGACGCGGCCGTTGGCCGACTCCCGGATATTCTGGACGTCGACGTGCAAGTGCTTTTCCGGCTCGACAAATCGCACCTGGTAAAGTTTCCACGTCCCGTGATTGACTTCCTTCTTGCGCCGCTTGGTCTTGATCTGCAGGCCGTCGAGCCGGACGTTGACCCCGGCCCAGATCTCCTTGGTGTCTCCCCAGTGGTCCCGCGATTCGTATTGGTCGGGGAGGTTTTCCCGCACCAGCGCCGTAATCAGGCCCTGCAGCGATCCGGACGACGCCGCGTCGGGGCCAGCGGACACTGCGGCGGACGCGGCTTCGGCGGCTTCCGGCCGGGGCTCCTGGGGGTACGCCGCCAGAGAGCCGCTAGTCAAGACGGCGATCCAGGCTACGGCAACCGGCGTCGGAATTCTGGCACTCGATTGGCTCATGTGAAAACTCGCGGTCCCCGCCCCCACCACAAGGTTACGGTCCGTCGTTCTGGGAGGCAAGGCTGACAGCATGGGAAAGGAACGCGATCAACGGATGCGGAAGTAACTTCCCGGTTTCGGCGGAACCTGGCGGCAAGCCAAGGCCCTCGCTGCCTCGCGAGGTGGCGTCCGCAGCGACTTTGCGGGGGGAGCCTCCTCTGCGCCATCATGCTGCTCGCCAGCGTGGAACGGTGTTCAAGGTGCTGGACGCAACGGGCAGGCATCTGGTTCTGAACATGGCTCCACGCTGGCGAGCAGCGTGGTGGCCGGAGGGGACGCCTGGCGGGACGAGGGCTGGGGCTGAACATGGCTCCACGCTGGCGAGCAGCATGGTGGCGGAAATTCTGGAAGTTATTTCGGCCGCCGTTGCTACAGCGGACTTCCGTCTGCTGGGGCAGAACGAATTCCGCCCTGCGAAATTGTTGCGGGACAGGTGCTGACCTTTGGCCACAGCCGACGTTATCATAGAGCGCCGTGGAATGGTCTGCTTCGAACCAGCGGCCTGCGTCAGCGCCTTCTGAGTCCAACGCCATGATTTTGCTAATCGATAATTACGATTCCTTCACGTACAATCTCGTGCAGCGGCTGGGCGAGATCGATCCCCGCTTGCAGATCGAGGTGTACCGCAACGACAAGATCTCGGTCGAGGAGATCGAAGTCAAACGGCCGTCGCATCTGATCATCTCGCCGGGGCCATGTACGCCCAGCGAAGCCGGCATTTCGGTCGAATGCGTCCGCCAGCTGGCCGGCAAGCTGCCGATCCTCGGCGTCTGTTTGGGGCATCAGTCGATCGGCCAGGCGACCGGCTCGACGATCGTGCGGGCCAAGCAATTGATGCACGGCAAGACGGATCGGATTTATCACGACGACAAGGGCTTGTTCCAAGGTCTGCCGAACCCGTTCATCGCGACCCGTTACCACAGTCTGGTGATCCAGCCGGACACGCTGAGCGATCAATTCGAAGTGTCGGCCTGGGCTGACGCGCCGGGCGGGGACAAGGAAATCATGGGCATCCGGCACAAGCGGTACGCGTTGGAAGGCCTCCAGTTCCATCCGGAGAGCTTCCTCACCGAATGCGGGCACGAATTGTTGCGGCGGTTTCTGGCGTTGCAGACGGCCGAGGCATGAAGGGGCAGGGAGCACCGATGAGGCATCACCGTGTGGCCGCGCGCTGGCCGCTGCCGTGCCTGCTGGCCGTCGCGATCCTGGGCCCGTTCCTCTGGTGCTTTGGCCCCGCCTTGTTCAGCGATCGGAGTTTTGCGTTCCGCGACGCCGCGCACTTCTATGATCCGCTGTTCGATTGGCTGCGGCGTCAAGCGGCGTCGGGGCAGATCCCGTTATGGAATCCTCAAGAGAACTGCGGCATGCCGGTGCTGGCCGACGGCACTTCGAGCGTTTTCTATCCGGGCAAGCTGCTGTTCGCACTGCCCTGGGATCACGCCGCGAATTTCAAGCTGTACACCGTGTTGCACGTGTTGCTGGCCGCGGGCGCGTCGTGGCGGCTGGCCAGACGCTGGAACGCCTCGCCCAGCGCCGCCGGACTGGCGGCGGTGGCTTATGCCTTTGGCGGCAGCGTGCTTTTTCAGTACTGCAACATCGTGTATCTGGTGGGAGCAGCCTGGCTGCCGCTGGCGCTGTGGGCGGCGGATCGGATGCTGGTCGAACGCCGGTTGGGGCCGGCGTGGCTGCTGGCAGCCGTCTTGGCGCTAATGGTCCTGGGTGGGGATCCGCAGATGGCGTACCATGCGGGATTGTTGGCATCCGCCTATGCGTGGCTGTTGTGGCGTGCTGAGCGCCGCGCTGGCCATGCGGCGGCGTGCGGCGTGCGGCGTGCGGCGGGCCAAGCGGGCCTTGCGGTTTCCGCAGCGATCCGGCCGGCGCATTTCGGCCATCGCCGCTTGACACTCCTCAGCGTCGCCGCCGTCGCCGCTGTCGCGTTGGCGGCGATTCAGGTCTTGCCCAGTTCGGAATGGTCGTACCAGTCGGAACGCGCCGCGTACCGCAGCCCGCGGTCGGTCTACGAGATCTTCGGCTACCTGGCGCGAGAACCGATCGACGGCCCGCGCAGTTCGATCGTCCAGGGCCTGTTCGGCGTCCCGGATCGGGGCATGCATCACGAGCACATTTACGAGTTCAGCGTCGGTCCGTGGCGGCTGGCAGAACTTGCCTGGCCGAATGTTTCCGGTCCGCTGTTTCCCGTGCACCGGCGTTGGGCCAGCGGCATTCCTGGCGAAGGCCGCATCTGGTCGCCGTCCTTGTACCTGGGACTGCTGCCGCTGCTGCTGGGCCTTGCCGCGTGGCGTCTCCGCGGCGCTGCAGCGCACGTGCGCTGGCTATCGTGGGCCAGCCTGCTGGCGACGCTGGCCAGCTTTGGCGGCTACGGCGTCGGCTGGCTGCTGTACCAGTTCCGTTGCGGCGTCCTGGGCGCTGCGCCCGGCGACGTCACGATCGGCTGGCCCGTGGGCGGCTTGTACTGGGTGCTGGTGGTGCTGCTTCCCGGTTACGCCTATTTCCGGTATCCGGCCAAGCTGATGGTGATCGCGGCGTTGGGACTCAGCCAACTGGCCGCCGTGGGCCTGGACCGGCTCGGCTCCGCCGAGCCCGTGCGTCTGCGGCGCGTGTTGCTGGGGTTTGTCATCCTGAGTCTGCTGGGTTATTTAGCCACCTTTGCCGGCGCGACTGCCTGGAGCGACTGGACGCGCCACGTCCCGTCCGATTCCTTGTTTGGCCCGTTTGACGCAGCCGGATCGTTGACGGGCCTGAGGGCGTCGTTCCTGCACGCCGTGCTGCTGGGCGCGCTCGTCTGGTGGCTGCTGGGCGGATCGGCATGCGACTCGCAGCCCTGGTTGGCTCCCGCCCTGTTGCTGCTGACCGCGGCCGACGTCGGCATGTCCAACGGCTGGATGATCCTCACCGCGCCGCGGAGCGATTGGCAGGAGAACTCCGCCGTCGCCGCTCGGATCGAGGCCGACGAGCTGCCCGACGCCGACGGACGGCTGGTTCGAGTGTTCCGCGGCTCGTCGCGAAACTGGCGGCCGCTTGCCTGGCGGATGCGTTCATCGGCACAGCGGCATCGTGAGGGCTTGCGCTGGGATCGGCAGACGTTGTACCCGAAGTATCACCTGGACAACGGCCTGGCGATGGTCGAGGCCTACGGCGGCACGGCTTCGTACGACTATTTGGCGGTTTGGGGAGCGGCACGCCGCTACGGACTACGGCGTCCCGACGGGGTGGCCGAGCCGGCCCCGGCGGTCTTGAATGTCCTGGGCGTCAGGTACCTGGTCCTGCCGGGCGATTTCGAGTATCCCGCGGCCAAGCGCTTGCCGTTCATCGCGAGCCACCCGCCCGTGCCGAACGTCGCCGTGTGGCAGAATCCCGACTCGTTCCCGCGTGCCTGGATCGTCCACAAGGCCGTGACGCTGCCCCCGCTGCGCCGCGCCGGCCCGGATCACGTCGCGCGGCGGACGCGTCGGGTCCTGTTCTCCGGCGGGACGCCCCGAGATTTCCGGCAGACGGCGGTGGTCGAGTCGCCTCAGGCGTCGAGGCTGCCCGCTGGCCCCGCGCCGTCCGGCGGCGGGAACGAGGAGTCCTGTCGCATCGTCGTCGACGAGCCGCAGCGGATGGAGATCGAAGTCGAACTGCGGCAAGCCGGCCTGCTGGTCGTCAGCGACTTGTTCTATCCGGGGTGGACCGCCGAGGTCGCCGCGGCCGACGGTCGCCGCGAGCAAGTTCCCATCCTGCGCACCAACCGCATCATGCGGGGCGTCGCCCTGCCTGCCGGCAAACATCGCGTCGCGTTTGCCTATCGCCCGCCTGTCTTTTTTGCCGGGGCCGCCGTCAGCGCCGCCGCCTGCTTGGCCTTGGCCCTCGGATTCATCCTGCGGCGTGGTCCTCGATTTCGAAGAAGACGTCCCGCTTGACGATTTGCAGGGCGGCGGCGCCTGCAAGGTGGCGGCCGGGCGAACAGTGACGGCGGCGCGGACGAAGGCAGCGGCGCGCCAGCGGAGTTGCCTCGGCAGTCCTGCAGGGCCAGCCTCGGCCGCGAACGGCCGCGGAGCATCGGGCCCCCTTGGAACGTCGGCTTGCTGTCCGCTAGAATCATTCCCGGTGGCGAGAACGAGATTCTCTGTCGGCTGTCGCGCGTCCTGCCGTTGCTTTCGCCCCTCGAACCGATGGTGCCGGACGAGCGAACGGTCAAGGTGCCCATTATCATGCGATCATCTGCCCTGTTTGCTGTCCCCGCCCTGACGCTTCTTACGACGCTGGTGGCCGCCGCGCCGCCGGTGGCGACGTCCCAAGCGGTGACGCCGCGGGTCGTCGCCGCTGTCAAGACCGCTGCGGCCCCGGTGCTGGACGGCAAGCTGGATGATGCTGTCTGGGCGCGGGGCGAGTGGTACGGCCAATTCACGCTGTTGGGCGAAGGCCTGAAGCCCGCTGCCGCCCAGACTCGGTTCCAGGTTGCGTTCGACCACCAGAACCTGTATTTCGGCGTGGAGTTGTTCGAGCCGCAGATGGACAAACTGGTCGCCCGCGAGACCCGCTACGACGGCCCGGTGCATGCCGACGATGCGCTGGAAATCATGGTCGTCCCCAACCAGGCTCGGCTCGATTACTACCACTTCTCCGTCAATCCGCTGGGCACGCGGTACGATGCCGAGTTGCGTCAGGGCGGGAACGTGCGGAGCGCCGAGTGGAACGCCAACTGGCAGGCCTCCACCGGGCGGGAGCCGCAGTCGTGGACGGTCGAGATCGCCATTCCCTTCGTCGAACTCGGCCTGAACGGCTCGTCCCGCGGCGACTGGGCGCTGAACGTGGCCCGCGAGCGGAAGGCGGGGACGCCGGAGCTTTCCAGCCTGACCGAGGCCCGCGGCGGTTTCCACCAGCCGAACCTGTACGCGACTTTGAGGCTGCCGGACGCGGAGCTGTCCCGTTACCTGTGGACGATGCAGCCTCCGTACGAGACCTGTTTCCAGATGGAGCGCGCACAACTGTTCTACCTGGGCAAGATCCACTTGACCAACGAGACGGGCAAATTCCGGTTCCTGCGGATCGTCCCGGAACTGCAGTACTCGCACGGCGAACTCGCCACGGGCGAGGCCGTCACCCAGGGCCTGGACGCGGGGCAATCGCGAGAAATCGGCTTCCGCGTGCCCGTTCCCCGGCAGGACAGCGTGCTGCTCCGCTTCGTCATCCGCGACCGCGGCCAACCCGCGGACGCGCTGTACGTGAGGCAATTCCCGCTGACCCTGGACTACACCCCGCTGGCCATCGACATCACCCGCCCCGCGTATCGCGACTGTATCTATGCCACCGAGAAACTGGGCCAGATCGAGTTCACGGTGAGTTCCGCGTTGTCGACCGAGTCCCTGGCAGGCAAGCAGATCACCGCGGTGCTGCTGCCGGCCCGGCCACAGGGCACGCCGCGGCCGATCGCCCAGACGACGCGCGCGGCCGCCGAGGAGCGGAACGCAGCCCCAAGGGGCAACGCGCCGCCGATCTCGCTGAGCCTGCCGGCCGACCGGCTGGATGTGGGCGACTACCAGCTCCTCGTAACGCTGACGGACTCCAGCGGCCAGGTCGTCCACACCGCTCGGAAACGCCTGCAGAAGCTGCCCCCGGCGCCCACCGGCCACGAATGGCGATTCGACGAGCACCAGGTGCTGCTGCACAACGGCGAACCGTTCCTGCCCTTCGGCTGGTTCAGCCAGAACATCGAAACCTGGGATCCGAAGGAAGGCTACACCGCCCTGCAGGCCTACAGCCGCGAATACTTCCCGGACGACGTCGTCCGCGCGTGGATGGACCCGATCGCCGCCCGGGGCACGTACGTGACGTTCAGCCCCTACAGCCCGGCCTTCAGGAACCGCCGGGAGGACATGCACCGTCCGCTGGACGACCGGGAGCGGCAGGCGCTGATCGCTCGCGTCCACGCCTTGCGGGACCATCCGGCGCTGCTGGCCTGGTACATGGCCGACGAGCCGGAACTGGTGCCGGCCTTGCCCCGGCGCATGCAGGAGATCTATGAAACGGTGCGGGACGCCGATCCGTATCATCCCTGCATCATGCTGAACGACACCATCGCGGGCATCTACCGCTACGAGCGCGGAGGCGACGTGCTGATGCCCGATCCGTATCCCTGTTTCTTGAAAGGCGGTCTGGCCGCCGCTCCCATCGAGAAGACCTCACAGTTCATGCTTGCCGTCCGGGACGCCACGCGCGGCCGCAAACCGGCATGGGTGACGCCGCAAGGGTTCAACTACGGCGACTACGGCCGCGCCGGCAACCGCGGGCCGACGCTGACCGAATTGCGCAACCAGAACTACCAGGCGGTGGTCCACGGCGCCAAAGGCTTCCTCTGGTACACCTACGGCCAGTATCAGAACTATCCTGACCTGTATCTGGGCATGCCCTTCCTGGCTCGCGAGATGGCGGACCTGAAGGCTGCGGTGTTGGCCGACGACGTGCCGCACGCGGTGGCGATCGCGGCGGCGAAGCCGGAGCATTTGCACGTCAGCTTGCGGCGAGCCGGCAAGGGGCTCGTCCTGTTTGCCGTCAACACGGCCACCGAGCCGCAGACGGCGACCTTGACGATCAAAGACGCCCCGGCCAACTTGGTCGTCGTCTCCGAAGGGCGCACGGTGAGTCTGATCAACGGCAGCTTCCGCGACCAGTTCGGCGTCTACGCGACGCACATCTACTCCAGCTGCGAAACGCACGCCGGCCGCGAACGGCTGGCGGACGCCCAAGCGGCCATCGACCGCGACAACGCCGCCCGCCAGAAGCCTGGCAACCTGGCCTTTGAGAATTATGGAACGCGCGTCGTCGTCTCCAGCGGCGCCCAGTATGGAAACGAACCCGACCGCGTCCTGGACGGCATCCCGCGCGGCATGGGCTGGCGATCCAAAGAGCCGGACAAGCTGGGCGAGTGGTTGCAGGTGATCTGGCCGGCGCCGCAGACCGTCGGCCGCGTCGTGGCCTACTCGACCAGCATCCAAGAAGCCGAGGTGCAGATCCCGGCAGGCGAGGGTCAGTGGCGAACGGTGGGCAAGCTGTCCGGCGAGCCGCTGGCGACGGAGTTCGAGCCCGTCCAGACCAGCATGGTCCGGCTCCGGGTCACTCGGCTGCAAGCGGAGAAGAAACAGAGCACTTTGCAGGAGATCGAGGCGTATGCGAAATAAGTTGGCGTTGGCCGTCTTGTTGTGCGCGGTCGGTTGCGGAGCGGTCGCAGCCGCCGAGCCGCTGGCGTATTGGCCGCTGGAGGCGATCCAGGACGGCCTGGTTGCCGATGCGTCCGGCCACGGCCACGAGGCCCGGGCCTGCGGGCTGGACGGGAAACAGCCCCAGGTCGTGCCCGGCATCGTCGGCAACTGCCTGAAGTTCACCGCGGCGTCCGAGCAGTACTTGGAGATCAAGCACAACGAGGGACTACTGGCGCCGGCGGCGCTGAGCGTGCTGGCCTGGATCAAGCCGGCGGCGCGCAGCGCCACTTACGAGATCCTCGGCAACAAGGGCGACAAGAGCGGCCGCGGTCCCTGGCCGGGCTGGCGCCTGCGTTACTTCTGGAGCCGGGCGACATTCCAATTCGGCGCAGCGGATTCCAGCGAGCCCGCCGTCTCCTCGGCCGAATGGTCCGTCCCTGCCGGTTTCTGGAGTCACGTGGCGGTGACCTACGACGGGCGCTGGTTGCGAATGTACGTGGATTGCGAGCTGGTCCAGGAGCAGGAGATCGCGGCAAAGATCCTCGCGTCCACGCGCCCGCTGGTCATCGGCAACTACGTCGGCCGCAAAAACGCCTACGCGCTGGACGGTCTCCTGGACGAAGTGAAGGTTTTTGGAACCGTGCTGAGCGCGGAGGAGATCTATGCCGAGGCTGCGCGGGGAATGACGCCCTAGCAGCCGGCTGCAAAATCACCGAACGGGGAAGCGGCACTTTTTGCGCGTCCTTGAGGAGGTCACGATTTCGGTGCTGGGGTCAGGCTTACAGAATTCAATTTTGGCCGAGCAGGGTCGTGCCACCTGGCTGGCGTCACGCTCGGCCAAAATTGAATTCTGTAAGCCTGACCCCATTCACTCCATTTGCTCTTGCCCGTTTGGTGCCCGCGGCGGTCGGCGGCGAGTTGGGATTGGGGTTGCCGGCTCCCGGATGATGTGTTTTCATGGTGCCGCGTGAACGTTGAATGATCACCTGATTCTGGGAGTTGCTGATGGCGGAAGTATTTGCGTTGGCCAACCCGCTTTGTGAACTGTTGGGCAAGGAACGTACGGAGTTCACCCGCGCCGACTTGCTGAAGGTAGTCCAGACCAAGGGCATCGAGCGGTTTACGTTTCGTTACACGGGCGGCGACGGGCGGTTGAAGGAACTGCGGCTGCCCTTCTCGAACATGAAACAGGCGGACCGGATTCTGGCGGCGGGCGAACGAGTCGATGGCTCGTCCCTGTTCAAAGGATTTGTCGACGCGGGGGCCTCGGATCTGTACGTCGTGCCGGTGTACCGGTCGGCGTTCGTGAATCCGTTTGACGCGACCAGCCTGGATTTCATCTGCCGCTTCCTGGACCGCGACGGTCGCCGGGCTCCCTTCACTCCGGACAATATCCTCGCGTTGGCGCACGAGCGGTTCCGCCAACAGACGGGCCTGGAACTGTGGGCCTTGGCCGAGCCGGAGTTCTATCTGATCGCCCAGAACCGGGGCGAACACTACGTGCCGCCTCGCCAGGGCGGCTACCATGCGGCGGCGCCGTACTTCAAGAGCAACGAGGTGGTCAACGAGATGCTGCGGCATCTGTCGCGCATCACCGGCGCGATCAAGTACGCCCACTCGGAGGTCGGCTTTATCGAAGCCATCGCATCCGACGAGGCCCAGTTGCAGGGGCGCCGGGCCGAACAGCACGAGATCGAATTCCACTCGCACCCCATCGAGGAGATGGGCGATTTTATGTCCATCGCCCAGTGGATTATCCGCAAAATCGCCTATTCACACGGCATCATCGCCACGTTCGCTCCCAAGATCGAGGAGGGCATCGCCGGCAACGGATATCACGTTCACCTGGAGTTGATGAAGGACGGACGGAACGTCATGACGGGACCGGAAGGCCGGCTGTCCCAGGCGGCGTTGAAACTGGTGGGCGGATTGACCACCTACGCCCCGACGATTTCGGCCTTCGGCAACACGGTGGCCACGTCGTACCGGCGGCTGGTCCCGAATCAGGAAGCGCCGACGCGGATCTGCTGGAGCGACTCCAACCGCTCCGTGCTGATCCGCGTGCCCCTGGGCTGGTCGGTCGGCGCAGACCTGGCGCGGATCATCAACCCGAGCGAAACGGAGGATTACCGGGATGAGCGGGGCCGGCAGACCGTCGAAATCCGCTCGCCGGACGGCTCCGCCTACGGCCACCTGCTGCTGGCCGGATTGGTGACAGCGGCAGACTACGGATTGACCCAGCCGGGGATGATCGAGGCGGCGGAACGGACGCGGGTTGAGGGGAATATCTTCAAAGACCCCGGCTTGTTGCTGCGGTTGAAGTCGTTGCCGGCCAGTTGCGTGCATGCCGCGCGGCTGCTCCGCGAACAACGGTCGCTGTACGACCAATTCGGCGTCTTCCCGCCCCATGTGATCGATCACGTGTGCCACCTGCTGGAGATCGAAGACGACGAACACCTCGGGGCGAAACTTGACGCCATGTCCGACGAGGAACGGCTCGCTTTCATCCGCAGCCTGATGCACCGGGATATCCAGCGGCATTAGCACCAAACGGGATGCTGACGCGCAAAGACGCCGTTCACGACCGCACGGTCGAGCGAAATGGGGTCAGGCTTACAGAATTCAATTTTGGCCGAGCAAAGTCGTGCCAGAGGTCAGACGCTGCGATCGGCCAAAATTGAATTCTGTAAGCCTGACCCCAGCGCGGAAAGCCCGTTTCGGGCCAGTGCTTTGTTCCTTTTTCAACAGGCTGCTGACCGGCGACTTTGCGTTCCGCGGGCGGCACGGGCTCACAGGCGGATCGTTGCCGCCGCTTGCTGCAAGATCTGGACGCTGCGGCGGATTGCGGCGTTTTCTTCGGCGTTCAGAACCGGTTCCAACGTGGCCACGATGCCCTCGGCGCCGATGACCCGGGGCAGCGACACGCTGACGGGCCCCAGGTCGCCGAATTCGGTCGGTGCGGACACGGTCAGCACCGACCGCGTATCCCCGCGCAAAACACGCAACAGCATCGCGATCCCCGCGCCGATGCCGTGATAGGTCGCCCCCTTGCCCTCAATAATCCGGTAGGCGGCGCGGCGGACGCCGTCGTCGATTTGCCGCTTGACCTCCGCGGTGATCGGATGCCCCACCTGGTCCGCAAATTCCTCGACGGGCACCCCGCCGACCTTGGCGCTCGACCAGACCAGGACTTCCGAATCGCCGTGCTCGCCCACGACGTAAGCGTGGATGGAATGCGGAGCGACGCCGATGTGTTCGCCGACCAGCGTCCGAAAGCGGGCCGTGTCCAGAATCGTCCCCGTACCGATGACTCGCCCCGCCGGCAGCTGGGCCAGCCGCGATACAACTTCGGTCATGATATCCACCGGATTGGAGGCTACGATCAGGACCGCTTCCGGGGCGTGCGTCATGACCTGTCCCACCACCTGTCGAAACACCGCCGCGTTCCGCTCCAGCAACTGCAACCGGGTTTCGCCCGGCCGCTGCGCCACGCCACAGCACAACACCACGGCTCCCGCGCCGTCCAAATCCCCGTAGTCGCCCGCCCCGATCCGCACCGGCTCCGTGAACGGCGTCGCGTGCAAGATGTCCTCGGCGTGCGCTTGGGCGAGTTTGTGATTCAAGTCGATCAGCACGACCTCACTCGCCGCCCCGGTCATCACCGTCGCGTACGCCGCACTGCTGCCCACCAATCCGCTGCCTACGATGCCGACTTTCATGAACGAGCCTCCAGTCCTCATTCCCCGTCGAAGCAAACACCAAGCAACCGTAGTCCGTAGCGCCCGGCCGAGCAAGATGGGCAGCGGCCTCAAACCCCGGTTCAACAGCAGCGAGCCGCGTTTGCAGTGCGGAGGCGACCCGGCGCCGCACGGCGCCGAAAATTCAACACGCCAGACACCACACGCCAGACACCACGCCCAACTCGTACACCGTCTGCGTCTGGCGTCCCTGGTGAATTGTCCGATCGCCGCCAGCCTGCTATCCTATGGGAAACGCACTTGCTGGTTCTGTTTCTCCTGGCACGAGGTAAATTCGATGTTGGCGATTCTTCGGCAGCGCACCAAGTCCCCTTCATGTCGTCTTGTCGGAATCGTAGCCGTGCTGGGCACACTCGCTACCGGCCTTGTGCTGGCCTGCGACACGCCGGTGTATCGCTATGCCATGTATCGCTGGGAGCCGGCGCCGTACGAAGTGTACTGTTTCCACGACAAGCCGCTGGACGAGCAGGCGGGCCAGATCCAGAAGCTGATCGAGTCGGCTGGACGATCCGAGCAGAGTCCGGCGAACGTGCTTTTTGTGCCGGTCGCGCTGAACACCGATCCGGAATTGAAGAAGGTCCCGCCCGACGTCAGAAAAGTCTGGCAGGACTCCAAGGAACGCCAGTTGCCCTCCTATCTGGTTGTGACGCCGCACGGGCAGAAGCTGTACCAGGGAGCGTTGGACGAGGCGCTGATCAAGTCCATGTTGGACAGTCCGGTTCGAGCGGAGATCGCTCGGCTGTTGGCCGAGGGCAAGGCCGGCGTGATGATTTTTCTGACCGGCAGCGATGAGGCGGCCAACGCGGTTGCCGAGAAGGAGGCCAAGACGCTGATCGCGGACGTGGCGGCCGGCAAAGCCGAGTTGTACCTGACACCGGGGATGTCCGAGACGGCGGAAGACGGCCAATCGCCCGCCGCTGACCGTCTGGAATTCGGACTGGTCAAACTTGCGCGGGCCGACGCCGCCGAAAAATGGCTGGTCGATTCGCTGCTGTCGATCGAGAGCGATTTGACCAGCGAGGAATTCGCCGCCCAGCCGATGGTCTTTCCCGTGTTCGGCCGGGGGCGGGCCTTGCCCCCGTTCGTCGGCAAGGGGATTACGCGGGACAATCTGCTGGAATGCGTCTATTTCCTGAGCGGCGCGTGCTCGTGTACCATCAAGGACCAGAATCCGGGCCTGGATCTGTTGTTTGCAGTGGACTGGTGGTCGGCTGTCGAAAAACTGGCGTCCGCCTTCGGCGCCGAGGAAGGAAACGAAGCGCAACTGGGCGCGGTACAGTTGTTTCCCAGCCTGATCATCCCCGGCGGCCTGGATATGGCGGAATCGGCGCAGGAAGCCGGCGACACACCGCCGGAGCCAAGCAGCGCCAAGCCCGTGGAGGAGCCTGCGGAGTCGGCGCCGAACGCGGCGGGAACCGGCAAGCGCCCCGCTGTTGCAAAGGAACAAGCTGCTGCGAAAATGGACGGCCCGCCGACCGCTGAAGACAAGCCACCGGAACCGGCCGACAAGCCGTCGCCGGACGCGAGTCCGGACGAGCCGCCGAGGGCAGCGCCGCCGGAGTCGCCTCCCGCGGCCCAACCGGCTGACGCGGCTCCGGCTGACGCTCAACCCGGCCCTCAGCGGACCGACGCAATCGGCGCGTTTCCGCTCGGCATCGGCCTGTGCGTGGTCCTCGTGCTGCTGTTTGGCGCGACCTTCCTGATGCTGCGTCCCAAATAGCGCGGGCCGTCAGAAAGACAGTGAACATGGCCACCGCCGTGACCTTGGCTGGTTTTCAGACGCTTCTTTCCAAGAGCCGCTTGCTGACGGAGGCTCAATTCGCCGCTGCGCTCAAGCACGTGCGGGAGGCCCAGGCCGAGACGGCTGAACAGGCCGCCAGCGAGTTGGTGGCCGCCCGGCTGCTGACTCGCTATCAAGCCAACCGCCTGTTGGAAGGCCGCCGCCGCGGACTGTTCCTCGACGACTACAAGATCATGGAAATCCTGGGCTGTGGCGGCATGGGGTACCTGTACCGCGCACTGGAACTGGAAACCGATTGGGAGGTGGCCCTCAAAGTCCTGGCCGACCGGTTTCGATTCGACAAGGGCCGCTTGACGCGCTTTCAATTGGAGGCCGAGGCGGGTCTGAAACTGAGCCATCCCAACATTCTGCGAACCAGGGCCATCCGGCGCACGGAGGATATCTACGGCGTCATCCACTACATGGTCATGGAACTGGTCAAAGGCGTCAGTCTCCGCGAATTGCTGGAAATCCGCCGCCGTACGCTGTCCTGGCGCCAGTCGTGCGATGTGATCTCCCAGGCCGCGACGGGACTACACTACGCCCACGAGATGGGCTTGGTGCACCGCGATGTGAAGCCGGAAAACCTGCTGATCCGCACCGACGGCGCGGTCAAACTGCTGGATTTCGGACTGGCCATGATCGGGGGCAGCGAGGCGGAATACTCGCTGGCCACGATCCTGGGTCAAAACTGCCTGGGCACCGCCGACTACATTGCGCCGGAACAGTCGCTCGACAGCCTGAACGTCGATTGCCGTGCCGACGTTTACAGCTTGGGCTGTACGTTCTATTTCCTGGTGACCGGCCAAGTGCCCTTCCCGTCCAAGAGCGTCACCGAAAAACTGGAAGGCCACCGCAAGCACCGGGCACGCCCCGTCCGGGAGCTGAATCCCAAGGTCCCGGAACGCATCGCGAGAATCATCAAGAAGATGATGGCCAAGCACCCGGAACACCGCTTCCAGACTGCCGATGAAGTCCGCCAAATCTTGTTGCCGCTGGCCCGGCGAGGCCCGATCGAGTTCGATTTCGACGCCGTGGTGGCTAAGCGAGCGGAGTTTGCCGAGCGGCGATTGGCCTCGGAGAGCATCCTTCGCGGCGACTCCCGCACTACGACGGTCAGCAAATTGGAGATTCCGCAGTCTCCGGAATTGATGGGGCCTTGCACCGATGCCAACGTCCTGAAGAACTTGGCCGACGAACCACCGCCCAGCAAGGACTGACCGGTTGTGGGGAGGGACAGGCTTGGCAACCCAGCGCACGATCGTCCACGCGATTCCCGCCCTGGTCGGACTGCTGACCCTGGCCAGCCTTGGCATGGTCCGGGCCGCCGAATCGGCGCACGCCGATCAGACCCCGCTGCGCTGGGCCGCCGACGCCGAGGGCGGCGCGCCGTACATCTTCAAAGACCCCGAAAACCCCGAACGAAATATCGGCTTTGAAGTGGATTTGGCCGAGGCCCTGGCGGAGGACCTGGGCCGGGAAATTGAGTTCGTCCAATACCAGTTCGGCAGCCTCGTGCCGGGACTGCAGCGGCGCGATTTCGACTTGGCCATGAACGGCCTGGAGATCACGCCCGACCGGGCTCGTGTGGTGCGGTTCAGTCATCCGTACTACGTGTACACCCTGCAACTGGTCGCCCGCGCGGACGAGACGCGATTCCACTCGCTGGAACAATGCCGCGCCGTCGGCGGCGTGGTCGGCACGCTGGAAGACACGGCGGCCGAGCGGCTGTTGGACGAGCTGCAAGTCCGCAAGAGCATCTACGACGGCCAGGTGGAACCGTATCGCGATTTGGAATTCGGCCGGCTGGACGCCGTGCTGCTGGACCTGCCCATCGCGCTGTATTACGCCCAGCAGAATCCGAAGCTGAAATTCGTGGGCCCGCGCCGCGCCCAAGGCTACTACGCAATCGCGTTCCAGCCCCAGGACGGGCAACTGGCCGACCAGTTTGACGCCGCGCTGCAGCGGTTGGCCGGCCGCGGGCGACTGCGGCAGATCTATGAGAAATGGGGCTTGTGGAACCTGGACCAGACCAAGTTGTTTGATCCGCGCGGGGCGGACGAGATCCTCCGCCAGGCGGAAGGCCGCTGGGGCATGGCCGATTACCTGCCGCTGCTGCTGCGCGGGGCGTGGGTCACGGTCCAACTGGCGGTGCTCAGCATGTTGCTGGCCGTCGCCCTGGGATTGCCCATCGCCCTGATGCGACTGAGCGGACGGTGGCCGCTGCAGGCGGCGGCCACCGTGTACGTCGAGTTCTTCCGCGGCATCCCCGTGCTGCTGCTTCTGTTTTTCCTGTACTACGGCCTGCCCGCGATCGGGGCCCAGTGCGGGATCAAGTCGTGGCTGAACCTGTCGGCCTACCTGGCTGCCGTACTGGGTTTCGGCTTGAACTACGCTGCCTACGAGTCGGAAATTTACCGGGCCGGGATCGGCTCGATTCCCGCCGGCCAGTGGGAAGCGGCCGCGTCGCTGGGCATGTCCCGCACGCTGACCTTCCGCCGGATCGTCCTGCCGCAAGCGATCCGCGTCATTCTGCCGCCCATGACCAATGATTTCATCGCGCTGTTCAAAGACACCAGCCTGGTAAGCGTCATCGCGCTGGTCGAACTCACGAAGCAGTACCAGATCCTGGCCAAATCGAGCATGCGATACGTGGAGATCGGGCTGGCTACGGCGATCCTGTACCTGGTCATGTCCGTGCCGCTGGGCCACTTGGCCCGCGATCTGGAGAAACGCTGGGGGAAAGGCGCATGACGCAACCGCTGCCGGTGGAGATTCGCGGTGTCGCCAAAGCTTTCGGGACGCGGCAGGTGCTGGACGGCGTCGATCTGGCGATCGGTCCGGGCGAGACGGTGGCGATGGTCGGCCCCAGCGGCGGCGGCAAATCCACGCTGCTGCGGTGCATCAACGGCCTGACACATTTCGACGCCGGCGAAATCCAAGTCGGGCCACATCGCCTCCGTGGCGGACACCAGCCGCCGCCGCGGGAAACGGTCGTCCAGATCCGCCGCCTGTTCGGCATGATCTTCCAGGATTTCCAGCTGTTCCCCCATCTGACCGCGGCGGGAAACATCATGGAAGCGCCCGTCCACGTGCTGGGCATGAGCGCAGCCGCGGCCCGCCAACGAGCGGTGCAACTGCTGGCGCGCGTGGGCCTGGCCGACCGCGCCGACGCCTATCCCCGCGAGTTGTCCGGCGGCCAGAAGCAGCGCGTGGCCATCGCCCGCGCGCTGGCCATGGAGCCGCGCGGGCTGTTGTGCGACGAGATCACCAGCGCGCTGGACCCGGAATTAAAGCACGAGGTGCTGGCCGTGCTGGAAGAACTGAAAGCCGACGGACTGGCCCTGATCGTCGTCACCCACGAACTGGGCTTCGCCCGCCGCTCCGCCGACCGGATCGTCGTCCTGGACGGCGGTCGAGTGATCGAAGACGGCCCGCCGCCACAGGTCTTTGAGCAACCTCAGACCGAGCGTGCCCGGCGGTTCTTTCAACAAATCTTGGCCTGACCGGGCCGCTCGGCGGGCCGGTCACCGCGCTGTTTGGCGTCAGTCGTCATTCGCCCGGTGTTAACAGTCCGCTCCGTTGCGCGAGTCAGAGGATGTTATCGCAACGAAAGGCAGAATAACTGGCCAATCGTTTCACGGGGCAAGGTCAAGGTGACCTAACGGAGCCTTCAGGCCTACGCCACCAGGCTGCTCGCCAGCGTGCAATGGTGTTCAGAACCAGACCCCGCCCCGCCTCCCGCCCCCGCTCGTCACCACGCTGCTTGCCAGCGTGGAGTTGTGTTCAACACCAGAACGCCTGATCCGCCCACCCCGCACGCCCCCGTCACCACGCTGCTTGCCAGCGTGGAGCGATGTTCAACACCAGACGCCGCCACGCCTCGCGCTCCCGCCCCCGCCCCCGCTCGCCACCACGCTGCTTGCCAGCGTGGAACGGTGTTCAACACCAGAACGCCTGATCCGCCCACCCCGCACGCCCCCGTCACCACGCTGCGTGCCAGCGTGGAGCGATGTTCAACACCAGACGCCGCCACGCCTCGCGCTCCCGCCCCCGCCCCCGCTCGTCACCACGCTGCTTGCCAGCGTGGAACGGTGTTCAACACCAGAACGCCGCCACGCCTCGCGCTCCGGCCCCCGCCCCCGCTCGTCACCACGCTGCTTGCCAGCGTGGAACGGTGTTCAACACCAGAACGCCTGATCCGCCCTCCGAGCGACCCCTCGTCACCACGCTGGCGAGCAGCGTGGTGGCCGAAGATCGCGGGGGGCACGCCGGCTGGTGCTGAACATGGCTCCACGCTGCCGAGCAGCGTGGTGGCCGAAGATTGCGGGGGGGCACGCCGGCTGGTGTTGAACATGGCTCCACGCTGCCGAGCAGCGTGGTGGCCGAAGACGTCGCGCGGGGCACGCCGGCTGGTGTTGAACATGGCTCCACGCTGGCCAGCAGCGTGGTGGCCGAAGACGTCGCGGGGGGGCACGCCGGCTGGTGTTGAACATGGCTCCACGCTGGCGAGCAGCGTGGTGGCCGAAGATCGCGGGGGGGCACGCCGGCTGGTGTTGAACATGGCTCCACGCTGGCGAGCAGCGTGGTGGCCGAAGACGTCGCGCGGGGCACGCCGGCTGGTGTTGAACATGGCTCCACGCTGCCGAGCAGCGTAGTGGCCGAAGATCGCGGGGGGGCACGCCGGCTGGTGTTGAACATGGCTCCACGCTGGCGAGCAGCGTGGTGGCCGAGGAGGTCAAACGGTGGGAGCGTGTCGAAGGTGCGGCGCGTGCGGCGCTACGAGGAGACCGCCGCACGCTCGACGACCATGTTTCGCAGTACCTTGTAGTCGGTTTTTCCCGTGCCCAGGACCGGGAGCGACTCTACATGCACGACCTCGTCCAGCCGCATCACGCCGCGGAAGCCGGCTTGGGCCAGCACTGCGTTGGCCTCGCGGAGGGGGAGATCGACGACGCTGAACAGGACAATCCAGCGGCCGCCGGGCGTCTCCACGCCCTCGACGGCCACCTGCGGCCCGGACTCGGTCGGCGGATAGCGATCCTGGAACGGCTCCTCCAGCGCGGGCAGCGAGACCATTTCGCCGCCTGCCTTCAGGAACCGTTTCAGCCGCCCGCGGAAGTGCAGATATCCGTCCGCGTCCACCTGCACCAAATCGCCGGTGACGTACCAGCGCTGGCCCGAAACGTCCAGAAACGGTTCCGGCCCGTTGTAGTTCAGGTATCCGCTGAAAATCGACGGCCCGCGGACCAGGAGCAGGCCGGTGGTTTCCGGGCCCAGCAGACAATGGGATTCCGGATCGACCACGCACACCTCCACGCCGTCCAGCGGCGGACCGACCGTGCCCGGCTTGATCCATCCAGGCCGGTTGCCGGCCACCACCGGCGAACATTCCGTAATCCCGTAGCCCTCCAGGATCGTGGCTTCGGGAGCCAGTTGCCGGATGCGGGCAAACACCGACTCCGGACACTTCTCCGCCCCGGTCACGATCGTCCGCACCGAACGGAAATCGTCGGCCGACGCGACGGCCAGCATGTAGCTCAGGAACGTGGGCGTCGTGACCAGCAGCGTGGCCCGATAGCTGGCAATCACTCGCACCAGTCCGACGGCGTCGGTCGGGTCCGGATGATACACCACGCGGAATCCGCCCAGAATCGGCGCCAAGACCGTGGCCATCAGGCCGAAACTGTGGAAGGGGGGCAGGAAGCCGAGCATGACGTGATTGCGGCCGGGCCCCAGGATCTTCAGGGCAGCGCGAATGTTGCACACCAAATTCCCGTGGCTCAGCGGCACGGCCTTGGGAGTGCTTTCCGAGCCCGACGTGAACAGCACGACGGCCGGGGCGTCCACCTGGGGTTGCGGCAGGCGTTTCAGCAGCCGGCCCGGCAGCAGGACGGTCGTCGCCAGCGTGGCCAGCAGTTGCAGCTTGCCGGTCGCCGCCCGCAGGTCTTCCAGATACACGTACTCGACGCCGGCGATGTGGATTCCCAGCCGGTCGATCAGCTTGCGCGACGTGACCACGCGGCGGATGCCAAGCGTCTTGACGGCATGCGCCAGATTGGCCGGGCCGGTGGTCCAATTGAGCATGGCCGGCAGTTTGCCCGCCAGGTGCAATGCGAGAAAGACCACGCCGGCCGCCACCGACGCTGGCAGCAGCACGCCCACGCTGTCGCCGGGCAGTTCCCTTAGCCGTCCGCTCAGCACCTGGGTGCCGACCAGTAGTCGCCGGTAGGTGAGCGCGCCGGAGATGCGGTCGGCGACCGCCAGTTCGCGTGGATTGGCCAGGGCTCGGCGCACAAACGCCTCAGCCAGCGTCTCGGCCAGGATGTCGTTGGGGCCGCTGCGTTCGGGGGCTCGCCGCCACGCTTCCGGCGCCGCCACGGCGTCACCGCCCGGACGGGTCTGCAGGCCGGCCGCCAGCGCCCACAACTGGCCCAGCGTCTCGGCGACCTGGTCCGAGCGAAAGCCGAACCGGTCTTCGATCGCCAGGGCGATATCCATTCGCTCCAGGCTGTCCAGGCCGAGTTCTTCCAGCGTCGTATCGGCCGCGGCCTCGTCTTCCGTCAGCGGGCGTTTGAGGTGCTCGGCGACGATCTCGTTGACCGCTTGCACCGTGGCCGGTTTGATCCGACTCACGTCGATTTCGCCGGCGCTGCGCAGTTCGGGGTAGCGGTGGGTGCGCGGCCCGAACAGGAAATGCGCGGGCACGAAGGCCGGCGGTTCAGGCCCGCCCTGGTTGTACCAGTCTTCCAAGTGCCGGTTGAGCGCGTCACGGTTGGCTTCGGGCAACGTCCCCCGCGCCACGACCTGGACCGTCATCGTAACTTTGCGGCGGGGCGCGAAAAACAGCAAGTTGCCCAGCATCCAGCCGACGGTTTGCAGCGACAGGCGGCCCAAGTGCGGACGCCGGCCCTGGAAGGCGAACGTAAACCGGCTGCCCCACACGCCGCGGGTCCGCACCAGCACCACGTTGGCCTGCGGGCAACGCGCCAGGACTTCGGCGGCGGTGCGCGCCGCCCCTAACTCCTCGCGCTCACCCCGCTGCGTACGCCCCGACGGGTAAATCAGGAAACTCTCGCCCCGTTCCAGCCCGGCCACGATCGTGTCGATCATCACCAGCGTCTGCTGCCGCGCGTTGTGACTGTGCTTGGCCAACTCCGGCACTTCCAAAGCGTCGACCAGACGCATCAGCGGATACAGCAGCCGGATCCGGTAGATGCTGGCCGTCACCACCGGCCGCAGGTGGAGCGCGCCCTGCAAGTGGCTCAACACCAGCGGCGGATCGATGTAGCCCGGATGATTGGGCATCACCAGCGTCGGCCCGCGCAGCTGCCGAAGCCCCTCCAATCCGCTCACCTCCACCCGGTACCGCAGACGCAAGGCGCACCGCGCCAGCCGCCAGAACAGAACTCGCAGTAATCGAAGCATCATGCTGCTCGCAACGCTCGAAGATCCCCGGATTCAAGGCCCCCAACCGCTGCGCGTTCGCGGGCGGTTTCGAGTCCGAAGTATAACAGTTCAGACAAGCCGTGTCTCCCGCTGGAATTCGTCTTCACTCATCTCGAACGCAGGCACGCCGCAGTCGCCTAATCGCGGCAGGAACAGCGTCCTGAGAATGCCTGCCATTCTTGCTGCCGCGCCGGAAGACAAGCGTTTCATCTCGAACAGCTTCACCGCCGCCAGCCCGCGCAGTTCGTCTCCGGCTTCCGGCGGCGGAACATGGAGCGTGGAAGGCGACTCGTCGGGAATCAGAAGCAGAATCTGCGACATCCAGGCCTCTTCCTCGTTTGCGGTTTGCGTCCATGCTGAATGCACCATCGTCGATGTTCGGTGGAAGCGGTAGCGTGAGATGCGCAGTTCTGCTCTGAGTGGCCCTTCCTGCCGCGATCCGTGGCGCTACCCACGGGGAACTGCAACTTCGGCTGAGTGAAGCTCTGCCCGCCGGATTCGCAGCAGTGCCTGGATGGGATATACTGCGGCGGTTTTCAGCGTCTTCCGCCGTCGTCACTGCGGTCACATGTCCCCAGGAGATTGAAACGATGATGAGTGTTGGCTGGTTGACGGGCAGAGGCCTTCGAGCCCTAGGCAGATTCCAAGTCGTGTTGGCTGCGGCGATTGGCGGCTTGACCTTGCAGGCCCTGGCCGGTGAGCCGGCGGGACGGGCTGGCGACAGCGCCGAGCACGTGGGCCGGCAGGCGGACGGGCGGACGGTGTTGCCGGTGAACCAGGTGGTCACGCCGCTGGGAACGCAGGTGGAACTGCCGGGGCTGCGGCCGCAGACGCTGGCTTTGTCGCCGGACGGGCGACTGCTGGCGGTGTCCGGAAAGACGTCGGAAGTGGTGATCCTGGATCCGGCGACCGGGGCCGTCAGTCAGCGTGTGGCGATTCGGCCGGGAAGCGGGACGAAGACGCCGGGCGCTGTGATCCCGAATATCATCGAACCGCGGGCCAAAGGGCAAGTAAGCTATACGGGACTGATCTTCTCGCCGGACGGCGAGCGGCTGCTGCTGAGCAACGTGGACGGCGACCTCAAGGTCTTCGACGTGGCGGCGGACGGGACGGTGAGCGTGGCCCGCAGCATCCCGCTGCCCCCTGCCGGCGCGCCCCGGCGCAAGGAAGAAATTCCGTCCGGCCTGGCCTGCTCGGCGGACGGCCAGCGGATCTACGTGTGCGGCAATCTGTCGAACGCGCTGCTGGAACTGGACGCGAGTTCCGGCCAGGTGCTCCGCACGTGGGAGGTCGGCGTCGCGCCGTACGACGTGGTGCTGCTCGGCGGCCGCGCGTACGTGTCGAATTGGGGAGGCCGCCGACCGGGGCCGGGCGATCTGACGGGGCCGGCGGGCCGCGGCACCGTGGTGCGGGTCGATCCGGAACGCCACATCGCCTGCGAGGGAAGCGTCACGGTGATCGATCTGACGACGGGCCAGAAGACCGAAATCCTCGCGGGACTGCACTCCAGCGCGCTGGCTGTCTCGCCGGATGGAAAATACCTCGTGTGCGCCAATGCCGCAGCGGATACGCTGAGCGTGATCGACACGGCCGTTGGCGCGGTGGTGGAAACCGTGTGGGTGAAACCGTCGCCCAGCGACCTGTTCGGGGCCTCGCCCAACGCCCTGGCGTTCGCTCCCGACGGCCGCACGCTGTACGTCGCCAACGGGACTCAAAACGCGATCGCCGTGGTCCGGTTCGAGCCGGAGGACAAGGAGTCGAAACTGCTGGGCCTGATCCCCGTCGGCTGGTTTCCCGGAGCAATTGTCTACGATGCGGCGCGGCGGCAGTTGGTCGTCGCGAACATCAAGGGGCACCAGCTCCAGCCGGTGGCCACCAGGCCGGACGCCGCGCCGGCGGGGACGAGCGGCTTCAATACGCACCAGTACCACGGATCGGTGTCGCTGGTGCCGCTGCCCGCGGCCGCCGACTTGCCGCGGCTGTCGCAGACGGTCTGGGACAACCTCCGCCGCGAGCGGATCCGCGCGTCGCTGCTGCCGCCGCGGCCGGACCAGCCGCCCCGCGCGGTGCCCGAACGGATCGGCGAGCCGAGCCTGATCCGGCACGTGGTGTACGTGATCAAGGAAAACCGCACCTACGATCAGGTGCTGGGCGATATGGCGGAGGGCAACGGCGACCCGCAGCTGTGCATCTTCGGCGAGCGGATCACGCCCAACCAGCACAAGCTGGCCCGCGAGTTCGTGCTGTTGGACAACACCTACTGCGCCGGCATCCTGAGCGCCGACGGCCACCAGTGGAGCATGACCGCGTTCGGCACCGACTACCTGGAAAAATCGTTCGCCGGCTGGCCGCGCAGTTATCCGGACGGCATGGACGACGACGACGCCGACGCGCTGGCCTACTCGCCGGCCGGCTTCCTCTGGGACAACGCCTTGCGGCACAAGGTCAGCTTGCGGAATTACGGCGAGTTCATGATCCCCCGCTTCCGCTGGCGCGATCCGGCCCGGTCGGGCAAACCCGACTTTTTGGCTTGTTACCGGACGTGGAAAGAGGGCAGCGGCGAGGTGATCTTTGGGTGCGAGCCCGCCGTGGCGACGTTGCGATCCTTCTCGCCCGCGGCCTACGTGGGTTGGGCGATGGAGGTGCCCGACCAGTACCGGGCCGATTTCATTCTGCGGGAGTTGCGCGAGTTCGAGACGCGGGGCGAGTTCCCGCAGTTGGTCATCATTTGCCTGCCCAACGATCACACCAGCGGCACCCGACGCGGCTGTCCCACGCCGGCGGCGACGGTGGCCGATAACGACTTGGCCTTGGGCCGCATCGTCGAGGGCCTGAGCCGCTCGAAGTTCTGGCCGCAGATGGCGATCCTGGCCATCGAGGACGATCCGCAAAACGGCTGGGACCACGTCAGCGGCTATCGGACCACCGCCTATGTCGCCAGTCCCTACGCGCGGCGGCGGGCGGTGGTCAGCACGCAATACAATACGACCAGTCTGCTGCGCACAATCGAACAGATCCTCGGCCTGCCGCCAATGAACCAGTTCGACGCCAGCGCCGAGCCGCTGCGGGACTGTTTTACCGACACGCCCGACTTGACGCCCTTCACGGCCCTGCCCACCAACATCCCTCTGGACCAGATGAACGGGGATCCGCAGACGCTGCGGAACCTGCAGTTGCGAGCCGACGCACTGGCCTGTGAACAGATGAATTTCGAGCAAGTGGACCGCGCGCCGGAAGACGCGCTGAACCGCGTCCTCTGGCGAGCTCAGCGCGGCACCGCCGAGCCGTATCCGGAATGGGCCGTGCATCTGGTGGAGGACGACGATTGACCGGTACGAGACCGATTTGGAGTTGGAAGGCGGCGGTTCCAATCCGCATGCACGTTCACGTGCCGAACTGCCGTCAAGCGGAAGGCGTGCGGTGTTGTCTCATTCCGGCCCCCTTTCGTTTTCCCCGTCCCAACTTCACAATCCATGCGGAATCGAGTTTCGCAATTCGAAGGAGACTCCCATGCAGATCTCACGCCGCCGCATTGTCGCGATGCTTCCGGCACTGGGGCTGGCTCCCGCGCTGTTGGCAGCCGAGGAGCCTGATTGGGCAGAGTTGAACCTGTCGTCTGCCGAGACCGCTGAGTTGCAGCGCCGTGCACAGAAGGTGATTGGCGATGCGCGCGTGTTGCTGGAATTGCCCCTGGGCGACTGTCCGCCGGCTCTCGGCTACCGCCCCCAGGTGATCCAGACGCCCGGCTTTGGCGATCTCGGGCGCGCTGGCCCAGCGTCCCAGCGTCCGTTGCCGTCCACGCCCGCGGACCTGTGCTCGCTGTCCATCGCGGACGCCGCTGAACTCCTGCGGCGGCGGTCCATCGGTCCGGTGGAACTGACTCGGGCGCACCTGGAGCGAATTGAACGGCTGGACTCGCACCTGCGGACCTTGATTACCCTTTCGGCCGAGCGGGCGATGGCGGAGGCGAAAATCGCTGCGGACGACATCGCGCGGGGACACTACCGCGGCCCGCTGCACGGGATTCCGATCAGCATCAAAGACTGCATCGCCACAGCCGGCATCCGCACGACCTACGCGTGTCGCGCGTTTGCGGATTCGGTACCCGGACAGGACGCGACGGTGGTCAGGCGGTTGCGAGAAGCCGGCGCGGTGCTGCTGGGCAAAGCCAACCTGTTCGAGATGTGCTGGGTCGGAACCAGCGAGGACGGCGACTTCAAACCGGCCCGGAATCCGTGGAATTCCAAGTACCCGACAGGCGGCTCCAGCACGGGATCGGCGGTGGGCGTGGTGGCCGGATTGGCGATGGGCTCGGTCGGCTCGGACTCCGGCGGTTCCATCCGAAATCCCGCCTCCTACTGCGGCGCGACGGGGCTGATGCCGACCTACGGCCGAGTGAGCCGCGGGGGAGTCTCGGAGTTTGCCCACAGCCTGGGCAGCATCGGACCGCTGGCCCGGTCGGCGGAGGACGCCGCCATCCTGCTAGCCGCGCTGGCGGGACATGACGCCGCCGACCCGCTCAGCAGTCCGTTGTCGGTGCCCAACTATCCGGAACTGATCGCGCGCAGCATCCGGGGATTGCGGATCGGCCTCTGCCCGTCCTACCTGGAGGCGGCCGGCGTGGACGTCGAGGTGATGGCCGCGCTGGAATCGGCGCTGGAAGTCTTTCGCTCGCTCGGCGCGACCGTCCGCGACGTGCACATCCCCCATCTGCCGTACGCCCGCGCCACCGTCTGGACAATCCTGTTGTCCGAGGGACTCCTGACCCATTTCGATCTGCTGTGCAAACAGCGCGACCGGATCAGCGAGCGGCTGTTCCAGGGCCTTGCCGTCGGCATGTTCCTGTCCGCGCAGGATTACTTGCGGGCCCAGCAGGCCCGCACGCTGATCGCCCGGCAGATGCAGCAAGCGTTCGAGACGGTGGACATCCTGCTGATGCCGTCCAACCCGGCCACCGCGGCCCCCGGAACCTATCGTTCCGCGCCGACCGACCCCAAGATTGCGCGGGGAGGTGAATCGTACTCGACGCCGTCCAACCTGTACGGGAACCCTGCCGTCTCGCTGCCGTCCGGATTCAACCGCCTGGGACTGCCCATGGCCATCCAACTCAGCGGACGCCCGTTCGACGAAGCGACCGTGCTGACCGCGGCCCATCAGTTTCAGCTGGCTACCGACTGGCACCGCCGCAGACCGAACCTGGGCGCGTGAGGCAGAACCAGCCTGCTGGCAAAGTCTCGACACGCTGCACCCGGCTTGGGGTCAATCGCTGAGGGGGGTCAGGCTTACAGAATTCAATTTTGGCCGAGCACAGTGTTACCACCGGTCTGGCGCCACGGTCGGCCAAAATTGAATCGTTGCCGGGGTCAGGCTTACAGAATTCAATTTTGGCCGAGCAGAGTGTTACCACCGGTTTGGCGCCACGGTCGGCCAAAATTGAATTCTGTAAGCCTGACCCCAATCCGTTCAGAATTCAATTCTGGCGGAGCAGAGTGTTACCATCGGTCTGGCGCCACGGTCGGCCAAAATTGAATCGTTGCCCTCAATCCGTTCGTCCTATTTCGCTTTGGCTGCCAGCGACAGGCACACCAGTTCTTTGTCGTTGCGGGCGAACAGGCAGCGTTGGGCAAACGCGGGGTGGCTCCACCAGACGTTCCGGCCGAAGGCTACGCCGGTCGGCTCGATGATCTTCGCGCGGCAGATCTCGTCGTATTTCTCCGGCGTCAGCCGGGCGATGATCAACTCGCCCGTTTCGCTGGGCAGGAAGAAACGGTCGCCGTGCTTGACCAGAAACGCGCAGGCGGAGTGAGTCGGCCGGCCGGTCGGCGCCGTTGCGGCGTAAGTCGTCCACAGCTGTTCGCCCGTCGCCAGTCGGACGCAACGCAGTTCGCCCTTGCCGTCCACGCCGTACAAGTAGTCGCCTTCCAGAAACGGCGTGACCATCACCGGCCCGATGCCTCGGCCCCTGGCGCCCCGCCAAACGACCTCGGCCGCAGGCTGATCCGCGCCCAGTCTGAGCAGCGCCGACTTGTTCACGATGCCGCCGGCAAACAGGTACGATCCCAACTGCCGCGGCGTGGCGATGCCCATCGCATAGTTTGCGTCCAAGGGCACGGACCACAACAGGCTACCCGTTTCCGGATCCAGCCCGTTGATCGCCTCGGCATGCCAGATCACCAGCTGCCGCTTGCCGCCGGCCGAGATCATCGTCGGCGGACAATAGGCCTGTTCTTTGGCCGACAGGGCCCGCCACAGCTCCTTGCCCGTGCGTTTGTCGAACGCCACCGCGACACTGCCCTCGCCGCCGACCACGCAAAACAACCGCTCGCCTTCGACCAGAGGATGGCCGCAGCAGCCCCACATCGGCGTGACGGCCTGATAGTCGCGAAGGAAATTGCGGGACCAGATCGGCGAGCCGTCGTCCGTCCTCAAGCAACGCAGATCGCCTTCGGCGCCCAGCGTGTAAACGCGGTCGCCGTCCACGGTGGGCGAACAGCGGGGGCCGGCCGGGAACGAAATTCCGTACGGACAATCGTATTCGTGTTTCCACAGCAACCGGCCGTCGGCGGCCGACAAGCAGAGGACGCGCTCTCGGCCCAGCAGCTTGCTGCGGGTGTTGGGATCCGGCGTCCGGTCGCCGGACGTGGCGTAGTCCGTGACGTAGACTCGCCCGGCGGCGACGGCCGGTCCCGCGTAGCCGCCAGCGACCGGCGTCCGCCACTTGACCGGCGGCCCGGCGTCTGGAAACCTCTCCACAATCCCCGTTTCGCGCCACACACTGTCGCGTCGCGGCCCCAGCCACTGCGGCCAGTCGTCCGCGGGACAAGTCCCGACGCCGAGAAACAGCAAGCACACAGCGGCCAGATGGCCGGAAAGCTTGATGGTCATGGCAGCTCCTTTTCCCTTTCTTTTTCCTTTCCTGTCCTCAGTTTTCTCGTAGCACGGTTGTCCGCGCCCAGCGGTTCACCTCGGATCGTTGGACAACGCTGCACGGCTTGGAGATCCATGCTACCAAGGGTCGCAGCCTGGAACCGCAAAGAATTATCGCGGTTTTCACGACACCGGGCAATCTGATACTCGCCCTCGTTCTTGCCGGCCTTTTTGGAGGCGGGCATGCGCCGGCTGGGTCCTGGTCGGACGGAGAAGTGGAACCGAGCCGAATGCGATGTAATCCTTGAAATAGTACCGCCCGAACGGGACGGGTTGCGGGTATTAGATGCGATCGAGG
>ENA-UOUL01001747-UOUL01001747.1-bioreactor-metagenome-genome-assembly--contig:-NODE-1747-length-28434-cov-8.395317_pt1 | contig 28434 bp, 49 predicted proteins | sample MGYA00249838_ERZ747220 | MGnify/ENA primary metagenome ERZ747220 (study PRJEB28778, sample SAMN05720191) | bioreactor metagenome | isolation source: Anaerobic biogas reactor | place: USA:Washington...
AAACGAGAACGGAGCCTACCTTCTGAACCCGAATGAGATCGCCGGGGAGCACGTCAAAAAATACACCCGGTACAACGGGGGATGGATCAAGTCTGTCGAGCGACTCGACAAGAGCAAGACAAACGGATACTCTCTAGTGGGGGAGTTCTGCAAGAGCGGGCTGCAGTGGATGAGCCCCGGGGTCTACCTGGACTGCAGCAAAGGGGGCAGCCGGAAAAATCAGAGGAATGTCTATACGGTATTCGCCCTCCGCGAGGACGGGTCGGTAGTCGCCTACAACGACGACACGATCGTAGAGGAGGGGCGCGGTGGCGATTGGGCGGTCCAACTCTGGCCAGTCATCGAGCGCGCGCTCGGAGAGGTCGGCGGGACTGATGAGCGGGCCGCGCTCCTCGCCCGGCGCGCGGAACTGGTGGCCGAACTGGAGCGGATCGACGAGCAGATCCACGCGATGGAGGAAGGAGAATGACTACCTTCGCCCTCTCCCTCGACTACGACCGCCCCGTGGCGCTCCTGGAGTCCGACGGCGACGGGCAGCCCCGGCACATCCTCCTCGTCATCGATTGGGCGAGCAAGATCATCAGCGTGGAGACCCGGGCACACGACGACAATGCGCGATCCGAGTATCGCTGGCGCGGGATGGAGGATGTATACTCGCTCCCGCCGCTCGTGGACGCGACACAGCTCCGCGAGTGGGTCGCCGAGGAGGTGCTCCCGCGCGCCGCCCCGCTCGCCGAGGCGTACCGGACGGTCTGGGAGGACGTGGAGCGGTTCGGCCGGTTCCCCGGCCACGAGGACGAGAAAGCAGAGTTCGACCGCTGGATGGCGCAAGAGGCCGAGCCCCCGACGCACACGGGCGGGCTCTGGCGGGTCGCGGAGTGGTTGCCCGACATCGCCGACGAGGTGTTCCCGGACTCGACCGACGAGCGCCTGCAGCGGATCGCGCTGGAGATCGAGCACGAGGCAGAGGCCGATGGGGTCGTGTTTGCTGAGGGCGCCGGGGCGGTGCTCGCGCTCCTCAAGCAGGTCCGGGACGAGATGCGGGAGGGCTCCCGCTCCCGTTCCCCCGACCGCTACGAGATCGACGGCTACGAGGTCATCGAGCGGGTGCCGCGGGCATACTCCCGGCAGAGCTCCGCAACCCTCTACCTCCCGCTGGAGTGGGCGAACAAGCGCGTGAAAGTTGTGAGGCTGGAGTGATCATGATGGATCCAGACCCCGAATACCGGATCCCCGCCGCCGCCTGCAAGGAGATGGAGAAGGTTATCCAGGAGGACCTCGAACACGCGACGGTCTCGTCCGCGAGCGTCCACGTTGATGACGTCGGCCGGATCATCGTAGAAGAACTCGTGCTCCAGCTGGAGGACGGGCGCATGGTGGCGGTATCGCCGTTCAGCGCCTCGCCCGACTACGCAGAGGATATGCGGCTGGATGTCTACGACGACCACCTCGCGGGCGGGCATGGGTGGCGCGAGGCGACGGTCGATGATGACTACGCCGAGGAACTCGATGACCTCGTAAGAGTCTGGCACCCGGAGCCGGACACGGTGGAAGAGGCGAGGTTGTAGTTTTGTGCGTAGGTGACAACATGGATGAGATGTTTGAGATCATCAAGGCGGGCGCGCCCGACGGCCCGCCGGAGCAAGCCCTGTACCGCATCCAGCAGACATACCCGGACGGCTCCGGGGGGCGGCTCAACATAGATTGGGATGGGTTGCGCCGGCTGCATGAGTTGATCCACGACAGGATCGCGTTAGAGGGGCACGTCTGCGAAACCTGCGACACCAAGGGTTGCCACCGTCCGGCGACCTGGGAAATCGAGTGCCGAGGGGCCGGGGTATCCGGCCGCCTCATATATGCATGCGATGAGCATGCCCCCGACGAGGCGATCCTATCCCCACAGGACGAGATCCGCAGGTGTGCGTAGGTGACAACATGAAAAACCTGTGTGGCTGGGGAGAGACATCCGTGTCGGGACGTATCATCTGCAAGCGGTGCGCTGCTCGACCGAAACGGGCTCTGTGCGGGTATCAGCCAGGACAAGAATATGATGACCAGACGCAACGGTGCTGCCCTTGGTTCCGGCAGCGGGGCTGTGCGTAGAGGTGAAGAGTGAAAGCCAAACTGAAGATCGAAGAACTCCCGGCCGGATATCGGTGCCGGGTCTGCGGTCGCCGGTTTTCGACCGAGGAGGCCGCGTTTGTGCATCAATCGTGGGACTGCTCGAAGACTGTGCGTAGGTGACAAGAATGTGCAATCCTTGCTTAACTCTGGATGGTGCCCGCAGGCGGCACGAGGGGGACTGGCACGGGACTCCGACCCTCCCCGTCAAGAGTGGCGACGGGCGGTGTTTCGGGTGCCGGTATAATGGTGGCCCGGTTCACAGGGTGACGGGCCGATGCGGGCACTTTACCGTCCTATATTGTCGTGCAGCCCTAAAACCGGGGCATTGGGTAAAAGAGTCGGAATGTGTTAGGGCATATGTGCGTGAGGGTCAATGAAACTCCTAAGATTCATCCTTCATAAAATCGGGGAGAGAGACGAGGTACAAGACCTTGCCCACCTGCTTTTGCTGCCGGTGGTGATCGTGGGCTTCCTCATCATATGGTTACGTGATAAGTGCCGGCTCCTCGTCAGAGAGTATCGAGCGTTCCAACCTTGACATTCTCCCCGCACAACGACAAGGCCCCCGCCCTCTTTTTTATAAACTCCTTATATGCTAACACCTGTTAACGCTCGGCTTACAGCAAGTCCAGAAATGTCAACCTGACGCTCTGGTGAAACGACAGGGTGCATCTACCTGGGCCCAAGTCGGATCGTTTTCACACATCCATTTTTATCTCGCTGCGATATAATATCCTGAATCCGTCTAGTTTACGCCTCACCGTGCCGCATTTCTCGATCCGGGAAAATCTATCATCCATATCACTTGACACTCCAAACACATATATGTGTCAAGCAAAAAGTTGTCAAGTAAAGATGCTGTTAAATTTGCTCCGATTCTGAAACGGAGTAACATTAACAGGGTAGTTTACTCGTTGTCAAGCGGGAGATGTTACGGCACTTGACATTCCCGTAGATCACCCTTCCCGGCCGGAGTGAAACACCCTCGTTCTGACCCTCTCCCCCACGCGGATCCGGGCCGGTCCCGGCGTTGCGTTCGGTCCAAACCCGCCCCATTCTCACAATTTCCCCCCTCACCCCCTCCGCCGGCCCCTCGGCAATATCCATACATCGTGTCAAGTAAAAACATGGGGGGTGTTAGCGGGCCGGAAATAGCCCCGATGCGGCAACGGTGCAAGCACAGCGAAAAAGGGATGTCAAGCGCCGTCAAGCACTTGACACGAGTAAAGAACAGGGGTCGTCAACTGCTTGACAACCCGGGCCGGCGGGGTCTTCACACCCACGACGCCAGCCGCCGGCGGATCTCAGACACCTCATCGTAGGTGAACGCCATGTTCTGATAATACCCCAGCGACGTCACCGAGTCATGCCCCTGCCGGAGGCACACCTTATTCATCGGCACATCAATCACCACCATCCATGACTCGATCGTCTTCCTGGTGCTCTTCGGCGAGACCCCCACATCCCCGATGCCGGCCGCGACCGCCCACCGCTTCAGGTTCCTTCCCCACACCTGGACCGTGGGCGGGGCCGGGTTCCTGAAGAAGTACGGCAGCTCCCCGGCGAGCTGCTGCGGGACCGGCACCTGCCTCTGTGGCGGGGTCCGCTTCCCCTTCTTCTTCCTCGCCGCATCAAAGGGCAGGTCGATATACCCCCGTGCCTGAAGCACGTACTCCGGGTGCTCGTGTAGCCGCTGCACCTCGACGTATCGCATCCCCGTCCACAGCAGGACATTGAAGAGGGTCCGGTGGTGTGGCTGCTTGATCGCCGCGGTCAGGGCGTCCACCTCTGCCGGCGTGAAGACCCGGACGGTATTCCCCTTCTCGGACCGGATCAGGAGCGGTTCACTCATTCTACCAGCCTTCTCCCGACGAGATGCCCACACCGCAGAACTGATGGTGCCCCTCTCTCGATAAACCACTTACAATAGCGTTGAGACGCCGGGGCATCCGGGTCCTCAAGATCGCGCCCGCAGTACTCTAGGGTTGCGCATGGGGCACCTCGCTTGCACACGACCATTCCGGATCGGTCTGTTTCACCCCACCCACATCTGTTTTCCATAGAAGATACTATGGTTCACTTTTATTAAAACTTAACCCTTTCGCACCGGGGGCCGGGTGCGGCACCGGGAAACGCTCACGAGGACGGGTACAGCGTGATCACAATGGTTCACTTTTACCACAAAACAGAACCCTAAAACTACCCTGCCAAAAGAGGAGGTCAAAGAAGAGATACTCTGATGTAGGGCCGCCAGGAGATAAAAGTTACTCTTTCACCCCCTCCTGCGCCTCCCGCGCCTCCTCCTCCCTCCGCATCCGATCCACAATCGACAGGAACAACTCCCGCTGCACCGGGTCCTGCAGCACCCGCAGGATCTCAAGGTCAGACGTCTCCCGGTCCAGCCGCTCAGCCTCCTCCCGTGCCTCCTCCGTCAGCGGCGACCGGCACGACGGACAGTACAACGCGGTCGGCGGGACATCCGTGCATGCACACACCGGGCAGACCCCGGGCACGAACACCGGCGTCGGGCGCTCGGCCTGATCGTCCTTGATACCGGCAATCGCCAGCACCTCCCGTTCGATATCGTCCCTGCTCATGTGTACGTAGCACTCGATCATCGAGGAGCGATGCCCCCACCCGATCTGACCGAGCGTCGTCTCCGACATCCCCCGGCGGACAAACTCCGTCAGTCGGGCATGTCGCAGGACGTGCCAGCCTAACTTATCCGCGATCTCCCCGTGCCCCTGGTCCCTCAGCCGCTTCCGGATCTTCTTCAGGACGTACTGGAACCCGCTATACATGTACGGCTCCAGGTCCTTCGTGATGAACACGAAGTTCTCCCCCGTCGCGTCCCCCGGGTAATCGTTCCGCCAGGCCGTCAGGTACGACCCGCACACCGTGCAGGGGATCCGCCTTTGGTATCCGGTCTTCTTATCCGTCGTGATCGCCACGCCGTGCTTCAGCCGTGCTATCCGCCCCCACCGGAGATCCTGAAGTTCCTCGATCCGCAACGCCGCATCATACACCGTCGAGACCATCGCCCGCTCCTTCGAGTTCCCGCAGGCCCCCATCACAACAAGGATCTCCTTGTCGGATAGCATGTCGTCCGCGGTCTTCGTCGCCCGCGGCTGCCGGGGAACATCAATCTCCTTCACCTCGGACAGAGGGATATCGACGATCCCCCGCTCGACCATCCACCGCGTAAAAATCTTCAGAGTCAGGATATAGTCGTGCTTCGTGTTCTGCGAAAACGGCACCCCCTTCTGGGAAACCCCGTCCGAGATACTGTTCACGCACATCATCAAGTCCAGGGCAGCCATCTCCGGGTAGGCACACGGCACGAAGTCCCGGATCCTGATCAGGTGATGGGTGTAAAGGGACAACCTTCCCTGCGAGAGCCCCTTCTTCGCCCGGCGCTCTGCCAGGAACTGTTGTATCAGATCACTCTCCCGGCTCGACAGCCTCCCGTCATCAACCGCCTGCCGGAGGATAGACGCCCGGTACTCCGGCCGGTCGCGGTAACGAAACGTGCTCATGAAAAGGAGAATGCCTCTAGAGCCCCATAAGTGTAGTGGTCACAATCTCGTATCACTCTACGGGGGTGCGTTGAGATTGTGACCACTACACTAGTATGGCCCTATCAAAATCTCTGCGCCACAACTATAGGTCGCGGAACCTCTTTAAGGATGCCGTAGCCGTCCCGGACGGCTCCGATCCGGGCAACTATAGAGAAAATTAATAGTCTCTATAGTCCACATATTCAAGTATGGGTATCCTAGGAAATATCCGCAACTGGGCCGGTGAGCACCGAGCCCGCCGGGAGGAGGAAGCCACCGCCGCCCGCACCCGGTCCGCCCGGGAAGCCGAGCTCATCAAGCGGCACAACGTCCGCCGGGACCCGACCACTTCCGGCCGCTACATCCTCCCCCAGGGAGACCGCTACATCGACGTCAACCTGAACTCAGAGGAGTCCGTCGAGAAGGCGTCCGAGACCCTCGCCAGGTTCGAAACCAACCCCCGGATCGGGAAGTTCTCCCCCAAAGAACAGAAGGCCCGGCAACAGTCCTCCGGGTTCCTCGGCACGCTCGCCGACGCCGGCCAGAACTTCAACTCGAGCTTCGACGCCTTCGGCGGTGCCGGCGGATCCTCCGGGCTCGGCAACCTCGGCAACTTCGGCAGCATCGACAACTACGATCCCTTCGGCGGCTCGGCCTCAGCCCCGAAGAAGCGCAAGTCCAGCAAGACCAGCAAGCGCAAACGCTGATCCTCTTTTCTCTTCTTTTTAGATTCTGATCGACTTTTTAAGCCCATGCCGCGCCGCGCCGCCGCCGCTCCCCGGTTCTTCCCTTTTTCCTTCGCTTAATGTGCGCCATAGGTCAGCAACGGTATATATAGCAGGGGCCAACATCTATATAGTATCATGGCAGCAATCCCCAACGACTACAAAGAGGCCCTCGGCCGGGTGATCGTCCTCACCGCCATCAGCACAGAACCGGCGCAATCGCTCCGGCTCTGCCGCTCCGTGATGACGCTCTCATCAGCCGCCCTGAAAAAAAAGCGCGGAAAGTTGCCGCCGGAGTTCCTCCAGAATTTCCTCGCCTGGCGTCAGGCATGGGATAACCAGGCCATCGCGTTTGCCGCCGACGAGACCGCCTGGCCGCAGGTCATCGCCAAGGTCTCCGATATCCTCGACTACTTCGTCACCATCTGCCTCGAAGAAGACCTCATCAGCATCCAGTCCGTAGACCAATACTTCTCCGACCTCTTCATGAACCGGAAGAAGCCCGCAGAGGAGGACGCCGAGAGATGACCGCCACCGTCGCCGAGGAGCAACTCTCCGAAGCCCTCAAACGGGTCTCGGCCGCCAAGGGCCGCCGCATGGCCTACGAGATCGTCACCCACGACGACGGGGTAGCCGCATACGGCGGCACCATGACCGGCCTGGTCGGGAAGTTCGGCAGCGGCAAGAGCACCCTCATGCTGCAGCTGGCCGCCGCCGCCACCTGCATCCCCGCGCCCCACTCGAAGGACAGCCCGCGGGCGACCCGCTACCCCGAAACAGTCATTCACCGCGGCCTGGCACACGACCACTGGAACTGCCTGATCCCGGAGAACTTCCGGGAGTCCTTCCCCGAAGCCCAGGTCGTCAAACCTCTCCGCGTCCACGTCTTCTACAAAGACCACCGGATCTGGACCGAAGAACGCGACCAGAAGAAATACCGGATCCAGTTCAAACCGCTCGAAGAGCTGACCTACTACAGTTCTCCCGAAGAACTCTATGACAACCTGCTCCGCGGCGGCGTCAACGTAGTCTACGAGCCGAAACAGTATTACCTCCCCAAAGACGTCCTCGACCGGATCGCCGCGAACAACCTCCTCTCCACCCGGAAACGGCCGGACGGCCCCATCCGCGCCCCCTCGCCGATCTGGTGGTTCGAGTTTCTCGAAACCCTCATCCGCATCAAATACCGGGACGAGTTCTTCCTTATCGACCTCGACGAGGCGCACCAGGTCTTCCCCTCCAACTCCCGCGGGGATCTCTGGCATCTGATCGGCTGGTTCTCCGAGACGATGATCTCATTCCGGAAAAACAACGTCTCCATGAACATCGGCACCCAGGACACCAACGACGTAGATTACCGGGTCACCGACCGGCTCTCCTATTACATCTGGCTCCGGGGCAGCCGCCCGAAACCCCGCGTGAGCATGGTAAACCCCCGCCTCATCGGCACCCTCCCCCGGGCCGGCTGGGCCATCCTCGAAGAGCCAAAAGAGCGGTTCGGCCGGATGCCGTTCACACGCATCCCCAACCAGCCGCCGGTGATAAAAACCGAAGATGCAGAGCCCCCGGATAAAACAGACATCAGATCCGGCGCCGCCCCGTGCGCCGTCGCATCTAATTAGAATATAGTTCTAAATCATCTATATATACCTATATATCTTCATTTCTAACTATGCGAGGTGATATCTGATGTCCCTGATCAAGAAGTACACCGCATACGCCCGGGAGCAGCTCGCGGTCGTCCAGACCTGCGGCGCTCGTGCCGCATTCCAGAAGCTCCGCATCGACAACGAAGACGGTAACGTCAACCTGGTTCTCGGCTTCATCGTCACGGCGATCGTGATGGCCATGGGCGTTATCATCCTGGCAAACGTCGAAGCCAGCACGCCGGCACTCAACGAGTCTTCGGCCTGGTACACGCTCCAGCAGTCGCTCGCGACCACGACCCAGAGCGGTTACGGCCTCCTGGCGATCGTGCTGATCATCATGGCAGCGGCCGGTATCCTCGGTGTGCTGTTCCTGTTCACGCCGCGGAACAAGTAGGCCCGGAGGCATCACATGCACCTCCGACCTATTTTCCCCCTCTTCGTTCTCACACTCCTCCTCCTTATCGCGCCAGCCGCCGCCGTCAACGTCACCGCCACGAACACAACCACCATCCTCCCCGCTGACGTCGCATACCTCCCGTTCCAGATCTGGCTCCCGCTCGCCATCGCCCCGTTCATCTTCCTCTTCCTCTCGCTCTGGACCGGCATCAGCGCTCACGACCTCTGGGCTCTCCTGGCATTCGTCTTCTCAGCGGCCGCCGCTTACCTCTCCACCGCCATCGCCTTCCCCACCACGCATATCGAAGTCATCGACGGCGCGATCTACGTCGTCCCCGTCGAAATCGTCACCCATCCGCCCTACCTCCCATATCTCCTCCTGCTCATCACCGTGATCAGCGTCGTCAACATGATCCGGGTGATCTGGGAAGACTACTTCCGCCCCATCCGGGACGCGAAGCTGATGGAAGCCGGCGAAATGCCCCCACTGAGGTGAAACACATGCCTGTAGAAGTATCTGCGGAAGACTACGAAGCCCTGGTCCGGCGAGTGAACGACCCGAACCGCCCGCTCCCCCAGAGCGGCCCCTCCATCGCCGAGCAGTCCCTCTCAATGCTCCTCGACCCCGACATCCCAGACGGCGGCACCCTGGAAGACCTCTGGCTCTTCTCCGGGGCCGTCGCCCGCCACGTCGAACTCACGAACATCCCGACCCCCGAAGCGCACCGCAAGTTCCGGCGGGCCACCACCAGCATCCTCCGTGTCGCCACCTGGGACGCCGACGACTACCTCCAGCAGCGGATGGCGAAACTCGCCTTCTGCGACATCCTGGCAGGAAAATCCATCGGCTACACCCGGCACAGCCGGGAGCGGGACGCCCTCAACGAGAACCGCCTGACCCAGACCCTGCGGGACGACCGCCCCCTCCCGCCCCGGAACGACGGCGGCGGCTTCCTCTCCTTCCTCAAGCGAGGTTAACTCATGTCAACCATAACTGTCACTCCAACCGGCGCCGAGGTCGGCGGAATGATCCTCGGCCTTCCCTGGTTCATCTGGGGCTTCGTAGTGCTCGGCCTCGTCATCCTCTTCAGCAACGCCCTCTGGATCTGGTACTGGTGGACCATGGGGCCTGTCTCCGGCTACTTCCGGGCCTCCCGCACCAACACCGACCTCGGTATCGTCTGCCTCAAGAGCGGCCGGATGCGGTTCTATGCCATGGACTACGTTGCCGGCGTGTTCAACGCCGTCGGCCTCCCGCTCTCGTGGATCCAGCGTTCCCCCGACTCTCACCGCTTCGGCGCCGTCAACGCCAAGATCTTCCTCGACACCTGGGGGATCGCCACCGACCCGAAGCTCCAGGCCGCCGTGAAGGCCGCCATCCTCGACTGGAACGAGACCCACACCGAGAGCGAGCAGATCGCCGACTACAAAGACCTCTACGACCTCATCAAAGCCGGGAAGATTGCCGACCCGATCCTGATGCCGGCAGTCACGGAGGTCCCGCTCTACGAGATAGAGCGATACCTCCCGCACATCGGCGCCGGCGACCTCGAAGGGCACATCGCCGAGCGCGTCGCCGAGGAGACCGACGACCTCAAAACGGGCTCCTGGCCCGGCTGGATGAAGGCCCTCGTCGCGGTGGAGATCGGGATCTGCCTGATCATGGGAGTTATCTACCTCTTCGGAGGGAAGACGTAGATGTTACCGCTCCTCATCCCCCTGGCTCCTCACCTCGTACGGGCGGCAACCTCCCGCCGCCCACAGCAGCAGCCCCAGCTCCGACCGACTCCCCAGACCACGCCGACCCCGGCCCCCACGCCCACGCGCTCCACTCCGTTAGACATCGCTCTCCGGGCCGGTCCTGCCTTCGCCGGCCACATCGTCGGCTCCCGCATGGACCTCCTCACCGCCCCCGCCCGGGCCATCAACCCCGCGATCCCCCGGGCCCGGGAAGAGTTCGCCGCCCGCCCCATGGAGATGGTGAAGGGCGGTCTCATCGGCGCCAGCCTGATCACCGGCGTCGCCGGCGGTGCTGCCCTCCTCGGTGGCGGCGGGGCCGTCGCCGCAGCAGGTCCGGCCGCGTCCGGCATCATCCGCACCGGCGGCGGAGCCGCTCTGGGACTCGCCACCCGCACCGCCCCCGCAGTCGTCCAGCAGGGCGCCACAGCGGCCGCAACCGCCGCCGGCACCATGCTCCCGATCGCCCTCGCCAACGAGATCGGCCCCGCCTTCCCGGACCCCGGCCCGCAGTTCCCCACCGGCCGCCCCGGACCCGAGATCGGCGGCGGCCGCAACCCCTACGTCCTCGGTCCCGGCCCCATCCCACACTCCACCTGGGACCCCGGGCAGGCCGAACTCGGCACCGGCGACCGCGTCTCCCGGCTCGTGCTTCAGGGACCCACCACCCCGATCGGCACCCGCGAGATCACCCTCAGAAACGACCTCGCCGAGATCCAGCCCCGTGCCGACGCATGGAGCCCCGGCGGCGCCGAGGTCCTCACCCGTCCCCGGACAGAAGCCCGGTTCCACGCCACCGAAGCGATCCCCAGCCCGTCCCCGTTCGGCGGCCCCTCCGCCTTCCCGGACGCCTTCCCCAACGTCTTCCCGACCGGCCCCCGGGGGTTCGTCGCCGACGAAGACACCCCCTTCATTCAGGCCCCGTCCCCGGAAGTCCCGGCCATCCACCCCGGCGAAGAGACCGTCCGCTACATCTTCACGCCCCGGCCGGAGACCGCCACCAAACCCGACATAGCCACCTGGACGAAGACACTCAACCTCGCCGAAGCCGGCACCCGGGACGCAACCGCCGACCTGACCGCCGACCTCTTCGCCGCCCGGTCTACCTTCGCCCCGATGACCGCCCCGCTCTCTATGGCGATCCCCACCTCCACCACCACTGACATCACCATCCCCGAGACCGCATACCCCGACACCACCGTCTTCCAGAACCCGCTCCAGAACCCCGTAGACTACCCATACCCACCGAGCTTCCCCAACGAGTTCCCCTTCGAGACCCCCTTCATCGACCAGACCCGGCGCCGGGACCGCGACCCCACGAAGAGAAAGAAGAAGGGCGGCCGCGGCAGCAAAGCCGAGACCGCGTTCTGGGAGAACCTCCGCGTCGCCACCCCGCGTGAGTTCCTCGGCCTCTCCCCCTCCCCCACCCCCAGAAAGAAACCCGCAAAGCGGAGGAAGCGATGATGACCGACAAGACCCTCTACACCGAAGAAGAGACGGCAGCGATCGCCAACTCTGCCGCCTACCGCGCCCGGCTCTCAACCGTGCTCGGCCTGCTCATCGACACCTACCAGGCCGGCCCGGAAGTCGTCCGGACCACGCTCGAAGACATCCGCCGGGACTACGGCATCGCTCCGACCCCGGCCCCAACTCCGCCCGGGGGCGACCGTGATGCAGAATGACCGGGGATCCATCGGCGTCCTCGCCACGCTCGCCATCATCCTTCTCCTGGTCGGCTTCATTTACATCGCCGCCGGCCCAGTAGTGGACACGTTCAACGGGCAGTTTGCAGACCAGTACAGCAACCCCGTCTTCCCCGTATCCCTCGACCGGCAGAACTGCATGGCGAACCTCAACCTCATCTTCGGGATCTTCCTCATCATCGCCGTGATCCTCCCGCTCGGCCTCTACGCCATCGTGACCGCAAACGCAGAGAATGACGGAGATGTCTGAAAATGAGCGATTATCCTATCGTAGTGCCGATCATCACCGGGCTCTTCACCATCATCGGCCTCTTCGCCCTCGTGCTCGGCTTCGGCCCGGTCTTTGACTGGTTCACCCTCTACATCAGCGCCAGCGGCCCCAACCCCTACGCCGACTCCTGGTATCTGCTCGCCAAATTCTTCTACGCCCTGGTCATCGCCGTCGCCATCGTCGCCATCGTCTGGGTCTGGCAGAGCGTGATCGCCCGGGTGCGGTATCGCCGGGAGGTGCGGTGAGATGACTGGCAACCACCCCACCCCCCCTCCCCCCGCACGAGGGGCAGTTCGGCGCAGGCTGATGCTGCTACTCATAGCGTCGCTCCTCCTCATACCCTCGGTTATAGGATACGAGGCGTCCCACACATTCGACGCCTCGTACTCATATGATGAATACGGAACGTATAAATCGAGTGGAGGCCCTGTGGGATTCTCCGCCCTGCGTTTCAAAAACATTGAGGACTTCTCCGGGCTAAAACACGTTGCGGTGGTATACGATCATATTAGTTATGGGGTAGAAGGGTACCCTGATGCCGGCACCACCTCGGTTACAGGGACTATAGAGTCTAATGTGATTTTCACTGGCCGCATCGGCTACAATATAAATCGCGATAAAGGCGGATCAGTAACGAACGTCGTCCTGTGGATTGATGAGATCAATAATTTCGACCCACACGGGTACAATGGCCGGAAAGATGTCCAGCTGGAGTGGAACAAATCTATTGTACCAACTCCAAATACGTACGGCGCCACGATGATTAATGCCTCTGTTCCGGATTTTGCAGCAGCCTCGGATAGATTTCAGTCCAATTGGGTTCTTCTGGCTCCATACTCCGACGTCTCGAACACGGTCGGGCAATATGGCCGCTATATGTACCTAATCGAACAGCCGTGGAAGAACACGGTCCACGTGGTTTACGACGATACAGGGTACGATATCCAGCTATATCGGCATGGTTTTTTCTCCTCGGTGGATATCACAGAGATCGCCACCGGCATATCCTATTATTCCACCCCATTAGCCTCAACTGACGTCAATATCCACATCCCAGGAGTATGGTTAATGGATCCAAAACTGAACATCTCTGTAATAACCGGATCCAACGAGAGGCTCTCCTGGGAGGTCAACCCCCCTCCCCTCGACCAACCGATCTTAGTCCCCGTCGCCGTCCGCTCCGCCCAAACAGGCGACCCCATTGCTGGCGCCCAGGTCGCCATCCTCGACACCAAGACCAACGAGACCATATCGATCACTCTCGCATCGGGCTCTGGCACTGTCAATCTGCCCGAGACGACCTCTTTTAGATACCACGCCTCTGCCGCCGCTGCCAACTACACCCTCATCTCACCAATAGTATTCGGGGTCGTAGAGGGCACCTCGATCGTCCTCTGGATGTCTCCCGACGCCCCTCCCGACGTCCCCACCGAGCCCGAAAAGTCCATGCTCTACGGCTACGTCCAGACCCAGGGCAGCCAGCAGCCGATCAGCGGCGCGACCGTCTCCCTCGACGACTACGGAAGCACAACCACATCGTCAACCGGCTTCTACCTCTTCAACAACGTCACGCCCGGCGCCTACACGATCTCCGCCTCCGCCCCGCTCCACGACGCCCTTTCCGAGCCCGTCACCGTCGAAACCGTCGCGACCCCCTACAACCTCGCGCTCAAAGGGCATTTCCTCCTCACCGTCACCGCCATGGACGACACCTCGCTCGTCAACCTCCACAACGCCACCATCTCCCTCAGCGACGGCCAGGAGAGCACCCAGAACCCCGCGACGTTCTCCGCCGACTACGGTCCCTACACCGTCACTGCAGTCGCCGCAGGTTACTATCCACAGGCGCAATCCGTGTACCTCAACAACCCCGGCACCACCACCGCGACGATCCTCCTGACCGAGCGGCTACCCCCCGCGACCCCCGCCGAGATGCCCAACTACCCGCCGCACAACGTCCGGTTCCACTGCATCGACGACTTCGGCCTCCCGCTCTCGAACGTCTCCGTCTCCGCGAAGTACCTCGAAACCACCTCCCCGTGGTCGTGGTTCTCCGACCTCCTCGGCATCCCATCATCGGTCAACATCAACGCAACCACCCTCTCGGGCACCACCGGCACCGATGGCAGTATCACCTTCTCCATGGTCGAGACCGTCCGCTACGCCATCACCGCCCACGACCCCGCCTCGAACCTCTCCGTCAACTTCACCCTCTACCCCCAGGAGACCCAGTACACCATCCAGTTCCGCACCCGGCCCCCCTCAGATGCCGAGACCCACCCCCTCTACAACCTCGAAGCCGTCCCGCTCGCCGGCGACACCCAGGTCTCTCTCCGCTTCGCCTACAAGGACCGCGACAACGCCACAACCTCCCTCCTGTTCTGGGTCAAGGACGGCGCCGACGAATACGTCCACACCGAAGCGCTCACCCCCAAATACCTCAACTGGACCAACGCCAGCTACACCGTCGAGAACCGCCCCACCTCATACACCTGGGGCTTTGACGCCAACCACGCCACCCGGGGCGAGATCAGCGCCGCCAGAAGCATCACCCTCCACGGCTCCGGCCGTCTCGTAGACCTCGGCTTCGAGGACGAGTTCTGGTATCTCCTCCTCTCGGCCATCTGGATCGTCGGCATCGGCGCCATCTTCTCCGGCTCACGGGTCCGGTTCGGCGCCATCATCATCCCGCTCATCGGCGGCGGCGTCCCCACCCTGATCGGCTGGCTCCCGCTCGCCACCACCGTCCCCATCGGGATCCTCACGTTCATCGGCGTCTTCGTCTACATGCGAAAATCGGAGTACAAACTTTATCGGTGATACCATGCGATTCCACGATATCTTAACCCTGCTCACCTTCTGCGGGCCGGCTATCGCCCTGGTGAACGCCCTCGGCGTCTTCGGCCACAACTACTACGCCGCCCCCGACACCAGCACCTTCACCCTCTCCGAAATGACCTCCCTGGCGGGCCAGACCGGCCCGCTCGGCATCGGAGATTACGTCGGGCTCGCGGTCTCCTCCGTCCTCGGCGGCATGGGCTGGCTCCAGGACATGATCACCACCATCGTCTACGTCTACCCCACGATGGTCGATATCTTCCACGTCCCCGCCCCGGTCGCCGCCATCTCTCAGTGCGTGGTCGTCCTCTCCATCGCCACGTTCCTGATCCAGCTCGCCTCAAAGTTCGGATGGGGGCAGGCGAAATGATGAGGAAAGGAATACTCCTCTTGCTCATCATCCTCTCCCTCATACCGACGGTAGCGGCCACTGACCCGCTAGCAGATGCACCGGATGCCACGATTGCGATCGTAACTGTAGACCCCACACACAGATCTCCAGTATACTTCAAACAGGTGCTAGATGCAAAAGGGCATACCTGCACGATAATTGCTATAGCAGACGTTACCGCGACAAACTTGGATAATTACGATGCGATCGTGCTGACCCGGACAGGTACGGAAGCGCAACACACGTACATCCGAGCATACATCGACAAAGGGATCCCCGTGTGGGCGGGGATCACCACAGGAACAGGGACACTCACAGCAGGAGGAGCGATCACATTAGGTATGGTCGGGAAACTATCTATCGTAGATACCCGAAACGGAGATTATCTCTTGGATTACACCCCATCGCACCCCATAACCGATCCTTATTCGACGCCGAGCACAATCTCGATATATTCAAGCAGCACATGGATGGCGCTGGCTCCGCGAGCCGACGGATATGTCGGCACGAGGATCGCAGAGTATAGTGCTAGCGACTCATCGATTGCCATATTGGCGATTGAGAAGAACACGCCTGATCTGTTCGGCAACCCATACGGCGCCCGCTGCGGCTTCATCGGCTGGCTATACTCAACCGGCACAATAACCCTCACCGCCGATGCACAGGACGTCCTCGATCGGGCAATCCGGTGGAGTTTAATCGAACCGACCCCGACCCAGACCCCGACCCAGACCCCGACCCAGACCCCGACCCAGACCCCCGTCCACAGCACCGACTACCCGCTCTGCGACGGCCTCACCATCAACGCCGGCAACATCACCACGCAGGCCGTCACCCTCTCCGGCTCCACCCCCTACCCCGAAGTCTGGATCGTCCTCGGCGCCGCCCCCGGAAAATACGGGTATCAGTCCTCAACCATCACCACCAACACCTCAGACTACTCCGCCACCATCGTCTCCCTCCCTCTCATCAGCGGCCAGACCTACTACGCCCGGGCAGGCACCGCCGGCGGCTACTCCCCCGAAGTCTCCTTCAGCCTCCCGGCCCTCACCCCCGCCCCCGTCACCACCCACGGCGACATCTTCAACACCCTCATGGCCGGCAACCTCTCCATTGAAGACTTCTGGACCGCCGAGGCTGACCTCTACGCCCGACCCTTCGGCGGCGGTGACTTCGGCCTCGCGGCGTTCATCTCCCTCATCTCCGCGTTCGTCTTTGTCATCCTCTTCCTCAGGAGTGGTGATGTGATCGTCCCATTCGTGGTCGCCGCTCTCATCGGAGGTCTGCTCGTCCCCTACCTCCTCCCGCAGTTCGCGGAGATCGGGTATGCCTTCATGGTCGCGGCGATGATCGGCATAGGCTACAGCCTGTATCGGAGGTATCTGTAATGGCCCGCAAGAAGGATTACGTCGTAGACCTCCGGCCCCTCGGCGGCCGGGTGGTCCGCCTGGACTCTCTGGACACCATCCCCCTCCCCGTCTACGACCGGCGGCAGGGGTGCTCTCTCGGCCGCTACACGCTCCGGGACCTACAGAAAAAATTCCTTTAATATATATTTTAGTGGGATACGATAGAATCTATATAGTAACAGATTCTAAATATATACTATGCGACAGAGCCCCGCACGAGAAACCTTCCTGCTCGGCAGCGTCGAATCCAAAATCCTCGAAGCAGCCACCGAGAGCGGGATCGCCTGCTCCAAGTCCGACGCCGCCCGCAAAGCGCTCATTTTCTGGGGCGAACACCACGGGCTCTCCTGTGGGAAGAGGTGAATTAATGTCCATCAAAAACGATGAAGCAGTTTCCTCCCGTGATCGGGGTGATCCTGATGGTCGCCATCACCGTTATCCTGGCGGCCGTTTCGTGATGAACATGGCCGGCGACGTAGAAACGACGAAGACCGTCATGCTCTCCGCAAAGTTAGTGCCGGACGGTATCGAGTCCATCCTTCAGGGCGGATCCGGGCTGGCGCAGTTAGTGGAGATCACGTACAGCGTCAACGGGACCGAGAAGGCATCGCAGACCGACAACTTCACCGTAGGGAACGTCTCGGTAATCCCCGGCGGGAAAGCGGCCCGGTTCCTCGTCGTCGGGCACTTCAGCGACGGCAGCGAACAGATCCTGCTGAACAAACAGTTCTAACGGTGCAATGAACCGGAAGTCTCCCCTTTTTTACGTGGCCCTGCTGCTGGCACTCCTCGCCGCCGACATCTTCACAACCGTCTGGTTCACGCGGCTCGGCATGGCCGAAGCAAATTACCTCCTCGCCCCCCTCGCCGGCTCGGTCTGGATGCAGGCCATCTTCAAAGCGCCGTTTGCCCTCGCCCTCATCACCGGCACCTTCCTCTGCTCCGCCTCCTGCGACCTCCTCCGGCCCGGGTCCGGGAAATACCCCTGGCTGGCCGTGCTCGCGGTCTACACGCTCCCGCCGGTCTACAATCTCGTCCAGATTACCCAGCACGTCGCCGGCGCATTTGGGTAAGTTTATTTCTCTCCCGTACCAGCTCCCACTATGCGCGAGAACATCTGGAAAGAGCAACGAGAAACAATACTCGCCATTATCTTTTGCGTAGTGGTCGGAGGACCAATAGTATGGCTGATGTATCAGCCATTGCCCGACGCGGCACTCTCAGAGCCATATAGCGGAACAGGGCAAATAACAGTCCCTTTCTTAGATGAACTCTCTCAATTACCGGAATTTTTGGGCCGCGTCCCTCCAGAAGATGTAGAACCTTTAATTCTGAAATATACTAACGAGGAACGGCAGAAACACGGGGTCGCACCCCTTGAATGGGACGATCAACTCTCAACCATTGCACGACGGCACAGCCAGGATATGGTTGATAATAATTACTTCTCTCATGATAACTTGCAAGGAGACGATCCAACAGATCGTGCTCGCAAGTATGGGTATCCTCTACGAAAGAACCTTGGCGGCGGGTGGTATTCAGACGGCATTGGGGAGAATATCGGCAAGATGCCAACGGGAAACGTCGCGGGTATCGGGGTTGTGGCAAACACCGCGGATGCCATTGCCAGAGCACAGGTTGATTCCTGGATGAAAAGCCCCGGTCATAAACAGAACATTCTCGATCCTCAATATAGCAGGTTGGGCGTAGGAGTGGCGCACGACGGTCACCAGTACTATTATTCCACTCAGAATTTCTGGTAAGAAACTGATCGCAACGGTGAGAGGCAGGTGATGTCATCCCCTCCTCAGCGCCCGCAGACACACCGCGACCCCTGCCCCGGCAAGACAGGTCAGTGCTATCAGGTTAGAGCCTGCGGCCGGAGCCTCCATCTCTTTTGATAGCGCAACCGCTGTAGTTGGGCTGGGAGTAGATATCACGGGCTTCATTGTCTTGACAACAGTGGGAGGCAAGGGGACCGGGTTCTGCGGCGGCATCGTCCAGTGGACCGGCACCGCAGTCTGCACCGGAGCCGGAGTCGAGATCTTCACCGTTGGTATGGGCACGGGCGTCCGCATCGTTAAAGGCGGAGGCTGCGGCGGGGTGGGACCAGGTGAGACCGCCCACGGCGGGAGTGTTGATGGAGGGGGCAGCGGTGGCGGCGATCGGGGTGTGGGAGGCGGCACAGGCTCAAACCCCTGCACGGGGGAGATGACGACAAACAGGGCCGCCACGAACACGAGCACAGTCAAAAAGATCCATTTATTTCGGCTCATGCTGCCCCCCAGACTCTTCTTTTAATTTTTCGATGACGTCTCGGACTATCTCTGCCCTCAAACTCAGCAAGTTTTTGCGGGTCTCATGCTCCTCCTCAAGGGTTTTCGCCTTCATGAGTTGGGCGATAAGAGCCTGATTCAGGTTCGGATACTCTCCGTTTTTCACTTTAGCCTCTAGCCATCGATAGAGGGCGTTAGGCATTCGTCCCGAGATAGCGGAGGACCCAGAGCGAGCCGGCATCGAAATCACTTGATCCTCTATAAGGGAAACCAATAATCTGATGTATGCCGGGGCATTGATATAGCAAACAATATATATGATGTATGCCCAGTGAACATCATGGCAAACACTAAGAGCCACTCTGTGGCCGTGCGCCTCCCCCTACATCTCTATCGATGGTTGGAGGGTCTCGCTGGCGCAGGTCATGACTATCCTAACATGAATCAGGCCGTAGTCGGGGAATTGACCCGCGCCAAACTGAATCGTGAATGGCACGATTCACTTTCACCCCGCGCACGGCCAACAGATAATAACCCCTGCCCGCCAAACGACCACATATGTCCGCGAGGTGAATCATGCCAGATGGAACAATGAAAAGTGGAGGCAGCCCCGCTCCGCGTCCCGCCAAGAACTTGGAAGGGGAAACTGCCAACTCTCTAAGTGCTCGGGAACTTGAAATAGTTAACTCTGTTTCAGACCTGCTCGCACGTACGATCGCCTGTCAACCGCCGAACGAAGCACGTATCCGGGGGCTGGCTGCATGACCGCGCCGCTCTACATCCGCCGGGAAGCCTACGAGGCCCTGCCGCTCCTCAAGCGTGCCTTAATCGAGCTGAAGATCCAGCAGGGCGAGATCGCGTTCATCGAGGAGGTCGCCCCGCTCACGCAGCCGGCGACCGCGCAGGGGGTGCAAGCCTGATGGCTCGCCGCACGCCCCCCACCGTCCGGGCCGCCCTCGCCGCCCTCGACACCGCCACCGCGACCGGCAAGGACCTCCCGTTCCTGTACGACGCCTGCCCACTCTGCAACGCGCCGCTCAATCAGCACGTCAGCGGCACCCTTCGCCCGCTCAGGCACTTCGACTGCCCCGTCTGCGGATGGTGGATGATCATCAGCGCCGCCGCGATCCGTGAGGCGATCGAGGGTGCAGCCGACCCCGACAGCGACAATACCGCCGGCGGCTCGAACGGCGAAGTCTGGTTTAATGTCGAGACCGGCAAACTCATCCTGTGCCCCACAGAGTGGGACCGGAAGCACCGGCAGGAGTTCATCGCCCGCGCCGAAGCCCGCGCACAGGGGGCGGTCTAAATGTCCGGCGCCACCGGCATTCCATCCCCGTTCCCCACGCTGCACCGCACCCCTACGACCCTCGAAACATACGACCACATCATTATCGAGCTCCACATTAACCGGAAAGATACCGTAGGAGTCGGCTGGGTAGAGGGGGACCCGGAAGCCGGCAACCGCCTCGGCGTCTACGGCCTGCGGGAACTCCTGGAGGCACTCGAGTACGCCGAAGGTCTCGGAGCCGAGGCCGTCGCCCTGGTCGAAGGTCCCCGGAAGACTCCCGGCGGATACCCGGTACTGGTGATGCTCTGCGAGGACCCGGCCGGCTCTGTCAGCCGTCAGTGCGTTGTCGTCGCCCCTCGTGACGAGGAAGATAAGGAGGCGGATGCCTGATGCGCTGCAAACAGTGCAACCACAAAATGCGGGTCATCAAAGGCGCCTACGCCGTCTGCCTCCGTGGCTGCGGCCGGGTCGTCTCGTTCCGCACCGGGGCAATCATCCCCGGCGACCCCATGCTCGCGGGGGTGCCGGCATGATCCCGGCCGTCCGCCTCACCCCGGAGACCCTCGCGGACTTCGAGCGCCATCTCTCGGCCCGGGGCTGCTACACCCCCGCGACCGTCCGCAACAAAGTATCCCTGGCACGAGCCCTGCAATCCTCGACCTTCAGCGCCACCGGGTTCCCGCTCGACGAAGACGCCGCGATCGACCGGATCCGGGACACCCAGAGCCCCGGCCGCCGCCGGCGGACCCTGAACACGACGGCACGAGACCTGATCGCGTTCCTCCGGACGAGACACGCAACAGAGGTGGCGGCATGATCGAGGTCATCCGCTCCACCACCGCCCTCCCCCGGACGCAGACCGTGATCCGGGACGGGGATGTCGTAGTCAACTGGACGATGCCGACCGAACGCCAGCAGCGCCGCCGGTGGCGGTACGAAACCATCACCTCGGTCTGTGTAGAGGCTGCGGAGGCGGATGTCTGATGGCAGACATTGACGGGTTCCTCCAGGAGATCGCCGGAGCGGTCGGCACCGCCCCCTTCACCGCATCATCGCTGGCGATGCGGGACATCTACGTCCCCCGGGGCACCACCCTGCGGCAGCTCCACGCCGCCCGCCTCATCGAGAGCGCCGGCACCGCCTGGCGTCTCGCCCCCGGAGTGGCCGCCCGCATCCAGACCAGCGACCAGGTAACCGCGTAGGGCGATCCCATGTCATCGGACATCGCGGAGCGCCCTCCGCTCACTCTCAATACCGGCCGGTGGATCTGCCGGCCGTGCATGCAGCACAAGACCCACCCCCGCTTCACTTACAGCGACACCGGCCTGAACGCCTGCCCCGTCTGCGGGGAACGCGCATGGTCGCCGGAGTGGAACCCAGAAGCGTTAGCGGAAGCGGCCCGGCGGCAGGGGGCGGCTTAATGCCCTTCTGGGACGACCACCGCGGCGGCAACCCCCTCGACGCCCTCAAGCGGGAGTATAACCTTGAGAACGTCGATCGCGGCATCGAGTACGCCCGGCGGGACATTGGCAGGATATACGAGTTCCTCCAGCACGCCGAGACCCGCCGCCGCGAACTCCTCCAGCAGGAGTATACTGACGTCATCGAGCTCCGCCGCCACACCAACTATAGCACAAAGCGCGTCGAGTACTTCGTCTCAGTGCGCCGGGAGCCGGTGATCGACGGCACCCCCTCGCGTGCCGCAGCGTTCTATCCAGACTCCACCCTTTCAAAGCACTTCACAGGATCGGACCGGAAAGCCGCGATCGCCTACGCACGGGAACTCTCGACCGCCCGCGGAAATTGCCGGATCGAGAGCGACCTTGCGATACCCGGAGGCTCCTCATGAGTTTCATGACCGACGACCTCCCGGCGCCGATCGCCGGGGCACTCCCCGGCGCAACCACCCTGGAGGCCGTCTAACCCATGTCCGAGCGCCAGCAGACCATCGAGGATCTCGCGGCGCTCGCCTACGTCCAGCGATTGAACCCCCTCCAGACCCGGGCCCTCAAACTCCTCGCCCTCGGCGACTACACCCAGGCCGAGATCGGGCGCAGGCTCAACGTCTCCCGGCAGTACATCCATCAGATCGTCAAACGATTCCAGAAACTCAACCTCCTCCAGAAAAACGGTCGCGCCTGGACACTCACCTACCGCCTCGGCGACCGCCCCTATCGAGAGGACTACCTCACCCGGGAGAAAGCCGAAGCCGCCGCCGAGCAGGCCCGGAAGAACGGCATCTCCCCCACAATCGAACCCTCGCGAGGCAGCCCCTACAACGCCACCTACTCAGTAAACCCGGCCCTCAGAAAACAGATCGACCGGGAGACCGACTACATCCAGTACACCAGCTGCCGCGTCCACAACATCCGCCGGTCCTACACCATCCTCAGACAATCCGGCCCCGTCGCCACCGACCCACGCACCGGCTACGAAAAGAGCTGGAACATGCGAGGCGGCGCCCGCCACAAATTCTTCTACCCCGGCAAAGGCACCGCCCCGAACGTCACCATCGACGTCCACCCCGGCACCCTCACCGCCTACCCCGACAAAGGGCAGACCGTCACCGCCGAGAGCATCCAGGACGCCGAAGAACTCACCCGGAAGGCCATCGAGGACGCTATCGCCCTCTTCGTCGAGAAGCAGCGACGCTTCGGCGTATACCTCGAAGTCACGCACGGCCGCCAGCCCACGAAAACCCACTACGGCTTCACCTTCTGCACCGACGCCCCGCACGCCGCCGAACAAACCGCTCTCCCCGGCTTCTGGATCGACCACAGCCCCGAGAGCAACGGCGACCCCTACCACGCCGAGATCGAGACCCTCGACCCCGCCCGCGCTACCGCCCTCGACCGGGCCATCTTCCAGATGCACCGGCTCGACAGCACCATCGCCGACCACATCACCGCCGCGATCCCCCAGGCCATCCAGCCGCTCACCGCCCAGCTCAACAGCATCGAGGCGGCCGTCTGCGGCGGCATCACCATGCAGCAGAAGCTCGACAACGTGACCCAGATTCTCGCCGCCGTCATGAAGCGGAACGAACAACTCTGGGACCTCGTTCTGACCAACCTTGTTCCCGGTCAAACCGGGCACGAAAACCGCCCCTGCCAACCCACCACAACGGGCGGCAACGGAGGAAGACATGCAAAGACATGATCCGAGTATCGAACCCCTGCCAGAAACGCAGGAGCAGGGCACACAGCCCTCTCTAACCTGCCACTACTGCGGCAAGCCCCTCAGATACACCGCAGCCGTTGAGGCATACGACCGCACCCGGAAGCGCCGCTTGCTCTTCTGTAGCGAACAGTGCAAGCAGGCCGCCCGCAACCGCCCGGACCACTACTTCCGGTTCTCGCACCGGCGCCGGGACACGATCCGGGCGCACACCGCCGGGGCATACGAAGAGGAAGGCGATCACCGATGGGAGAACCTCGCCCGCGGTCTGACCGGGGACGGAGGTGCCTGATGCAGTACAAGCCCGCTCCCCGGCTCGAGTACCACCACGTCCAGCCCCTAGCGATCGTCCCGCCCCCGCACTGTCCCGGAGACCTGAACCTCCAGGCAATGCGGGAGCGGAGGAAGTTACAACCCGTCACGAAACCGCAGCGACCGGCCCCCCGGCCCCGGGTAATCACCATCAACATCTTCCCGGAGCCTGCGCCAGAACCGGAACCCATCACGGTATACACCCCGTTCGGCCCGATCGAGATTGACCCGACCCCCCGCTCTCCCCTGGAAGAGATCGCCCTCATGATGCCCGCCGTGGCGATAACTCAGGCGGTGGCCCGGCCGAGGGGCGGCGGCGGTCTGCGGCAAAGGATCCGGTGCTGGATGAACGGCCTTTTCGGGAGGTGCCAGGAGTGACGCCCCGCCGCTGCCCCCACGAGGTCCGCGAGGTCAGGGAAGGCACCTGGATCGCCGCGATCGACTATCATTTCCGGTGCGGCTGCCCCGACCGGGCCGCCTGGGACTGTGATCAGCACCTCTGCCTCTGCCCGGAGCGCGGAGCGGTGCCGGAGGATTGACGTTTTAATTGAGGATGGAAACATGGCTTGGAATGAAAAGGAAACCTGTAAAACCTGCAACCACAGTGCTCCGTGTGCTTGGTCGGGGTGCCCTGAATGGATCGTGTGTCGGAAGCATGAGCTGGATATGTTGTGGCACATGAGTTGCCAAGACTGGGAAGCCCGCTTGAAGGAGTGAAACGATGGAAAACGAACGGATCTGGTATCGCATTACGGACGGCATCACCGATCATACTACTGACAGCTGGAGCGAAGTGATCGATGTAGTGACCGGCTGGCATGACTACATGGCCGAATACGAAGCTCCCGAAGGCTCATCAGAGCCGGACCCGGAGAACTTCCCGAACCCCGTAGACATATACGCCCTCGCCCTCAGCGGCCAAGATCCCGATCTCGACCGTCTGAACGCCCTCATCGCATCATGGGAAGGGGAGATTGAGAAGAAATACGGCATCTCTCTCTATCTGAAGGTGACGCGAATATCAGAGCTCGACGCCCGGAGCGTGCCGCGATGAGACCGAAAGACGAACTCTACTTGAAGGCCGTCGCCCGCCTGAAGCGGAGCAACGACGACCTTGAGCAGATCGTGAGGGCCATCCTCCTCAACCCCACTCTCCGGGCAGCGGCCCGGGAAGAGTATTGCGACCTGGAGCGATGGGAGGAAGAGATGGTTGCCTCGGCCGCGTGCCGGCGGGCCGTGACTGACATTGAGGCCATCCTCGAATGGCCCGAGGACTAGTCATCCCTGTGCGTAGAGGTGAAGATGTCTAAAATAATCAATATTGACGGGGGGGTTTCGGATACAGAATCTCTTCATAAAGCATACTCCGATGACGAGTGGAAGAAGCACTACACCAAATTTAACCAGCTGAAGAGAATGCAGGAAACCCTCATCCAGTTCTCCTTAGATGAATATGAGGCGATGGAGAAAAGAGAGGAAGAATTAGGGCTTCCTGTGCGTGAACATCTGCGGAGACAACATCATCGTCAATCAGTGGTCCGAAGAGTGAGATGGTAGAGGAGTGAAGGACGATGGACGAGAATGATAACAGTTGCCGGCGGTGCAACCCGAAATGCCCGAAGAACTGTGAAGACTGCCTAAGAGAAGCATGGGCCTGGAAGCAGGAAGAGCACGATCCTCGAAACGATGGATGGTAGAGGAGTAGAAGATGGACACAATAACACTCAGGCACCTCCCAGGCTCCTGTTGCCCGGAAAAGGATTGCAGCGTCGGATCGTGGGATGGTAAGCACTGCCGGTCATGCGGTGCGGACTGCTCAAAATGCCCGCTTAACGGGCTGGTAGAGGACTGAAGGATGAAACCAGTATTCCGCGTTGAATCCGCGAATGAAGAGATCATCCGGGGCGGTTGGTATCTGCTGGCTGACAGCCTGGCAGCGGCCCGCGAGGTCTACCCCGCACACCTGTTCCCCTCGACGACTCTCATCGAGGTCGGAAAGGGGCTATGTGTCGAATGCAACCGCAGGGCGGTTGATGCCCTGGTAGAAAACAAGAAGGTTGATTGAAATGGCTGAATTTGCGACGTATAGGATGGTGCTCGACACCGAGAAGGTCCGAAACTATCTCCTCGAAGTGATGGAGGCGGCCCCGCACGAGATCGCTATGGCGGCTGCTGAGATGGAGAACAGGATGAACGCCGGGGAGTTTTATCCAGACACGGGAACGCAAACCCGATTTGACTGCCGAAAGGAGGACCGAGAATCATGGATAGATTAGCATATGATCAGCTGAGAGAAGAGTTGGCAGATCTTGAGCACGAGCAGTGGGTGCATTGGACTGAATACATGCTCGCCAACCTAACCCCGGAGAACATCGAACGCTGGAAAGGCCAATGCCTGCGGCCCTACAGCGCCCTATCTGAGCGGGAAAAGGAATCTGATCGCACATGGGCAGATAAGGTTCTTGAGATCCTCGCCACCTACACGATGAACGAATACCCCACATCGATGCTGGTGCTCGAGATTGCCACGCGCCCTGACTGCAAAGAGGCACTAGAGAGGGTCATGGGCATGAAGCAGAAGGAAAACGACAAGATCCGAAGCATCCTTGACCGAGAAGGAGTTAATGCGGGTCGGATGGTAGAGAAATGAAGGCAAAACCGAAGATCGGAGAGACCCGGGCCGGGTTCCGGTGCCGGGTCTGCGGGCGGCGGTTTTCGACCGAGGAGGCCGCGTTCGTCCACCAGTCGTACGACTGCTCGCAAAACGTACGGACGATGGTAGAGGAGCGATAGAGATGGCAGCCTGTGATTATTGCGACCACATACACGTATGCAACTACCTTAACAACCTGAGCGGGCAACCGTGGCCGGGAGCGCAGCACGAGGTATATTGTCTTGCCGCAGAGACCGATGGACCTCCGTACGGGAAGCACATAGAGACCTCATCCGGTCGGGTTTTCGTACGGCTAGATCGCCTGTTCGATAGGCGGATGAAATGTTCTCTGTGATGGTAGAGAATCGAAAGGAGGCGTAAGAGATGACGAAATGTGAGCCAACGGGTTACACCGACACAGAGGTTTGGTGGACCTGTCCGAAGTGTGGGGCACGGAACTTCGGCGTGTACTACTCTCATGCCCGCCCCTGTGCAGAGTGTGATTACAAGCATCCCCCTGCGGGAGAGGTCGGCTGCCTTGGAGACGATGAGCTGTTACGCGACAAGGAGATCAGGGAGCACAAGGCGAGGATCGAGCGGCTACAGGCTATCCTCGATAACCTGCTCGGGGAAGTGAACGAACTCGAAGAGGAGATCGCAAACGAGGAGCGGGAACTTCGCGCTCTTCAGCCAGTGTCGAAGAGTAAGATGGTAGAATACAGAAAGGAGGACTGAGAATCATGGAAGAAGTACGGAAATGTCTTGGATGTGGAAAGGAACTGACTGCTGAAACCGCCGCCCTCTGGGTAGAGAATTGGGCGATGTGCTCGGAGTGCGAGAACAAAGCCGAGGCAATGTATGACGCCCTGAGCCCTGAAGAGCAGGAAGCAGAAGACCGCAGGGTCGGAGCCTCCTGGTAGAGGACTGCAATGACAACCAGTAGCACACCCCTCACCCACTTCTCGCTCTTCAGCGGGATCGGTGGGCTCGACCTGGCCGCCGAGTGGGCCGGGTTTCAGACGGTCGGCCAGGTCGAGAAGGGCGACTACGCGAACAAGATACTGGGAAAACATTGGCCGAACGTGCCGAGATGGGAGGATATCAAGGATGTCACAATTCACACTGTCCGGGAAGCCGGCATCGAATATGCACCGACCGTACTGTCCGGTGGCTTCCCCTGTCAGCCGTTCTCCTGTGCCGGACAGCGGCGAGGCGCGGAGGATGACCGTCATCTCTGGCCGGAAATGCTTAGAGTGGTGCAGGAACTCCGGCCCGCTTGGGTCATTGGAGAGAATGTTGCTGGCCTCGTCAGTCTGGCACTCGATGACGTGCTTACTGACCTGGAGCGTGCGGGTTACTCCTGCCGGGCGTTCCTTCTTCCGGCTGCGGGCGTCGGTGCCCCGCACATGCGAGATAGGGTATTCATTGTGGCCCACTCCGCACGCGAATTGTCACACCGGAGCGGGGGAGCACGGCACCGGAGGGCCGAACCTACAGACGGCAGTCCTGCAGATGGTCCCGACCCCCTGCGCCCAGGATGCGAAAAACTCGACGCTCCCGCCGTCGCAGCTGCACCGGGACACGGTGCCAGGGGCACTGATTCGCGGGATGTTCTACACCCCCACTTCAGTCTCCGGGAACCAGAACGGCAGGATAGACGAATGGGGCGGTTCGCACAACCCGTATCGTGGGGAGAAGGGGAAATGCCATCCCCGGTACTTGAATCCGGAGTTTGTGGAGTGGCTGATGGGATTTCCCATCGGGTGGACCGACTGCGATGCCTCGGAAACGCGGTAGTGCCTCAACAGGTCTACCCCATCTTCCAGGCAATCGCAGAAGTTGAAATGATGGTAGAGGAACGATAGCATGGGAAACGACTGTTGGTATTATCGGGCTCAATACGCAGGCATGACGAAGGTCTGTAT
>ENA-UOUL01001752-UOUL01001752.1-bioreactor-metagenome-genome-assembly--contig:-NODE-1752-length-28351-cov-36.966082_pt1 | contig 28351 bp, 26 predicted proteins | sample MGYA00249838_ERZ747220 | MGnify/ENA primary metagenome ERZ747220 (study PRJEB28778, sample SAMN05720191) | bioreactor metagenome | isolation source: Anaerobic biogas reactor | place: USA:Washington...
GGGGAGTAGTGCCGTTCGCGTATGCTGGTGGCGACCTGGATGGCGATCACCGTGCCAAAGACCACGGCAAAGACCACCGGAAGCCATATCGGCAGGATGGGGATGCCAAAGAGGAGCGTGGCGACCGGGAGGAGGAAGAACACCACGCTCAAACCGCCGAAGAGGTAGACCGAGGCGATCACGGCGAACTCCAGCCACTGGACCGGGGCCAGGCTTCTCGGGTGCGCCACGAACTGCCGCATCACCTTCCCGAGGAGCCGGGTGTTCCCGTAGGCCCAGCGGAGCTGCTGCGTGAAGTACGCCGCGAGGTCGGGGGGCGCCATGCCTTCGGCATACACGGCGTCGATGTAGACCCCCCGGTAGCCTCCGGTGTGGAAGAGAAAGGCGGTGGCGATGTCCTCGGTGATGGAGGTCTCGTCCATCCCCCCGATGGCGAGAAGGTGGCCGACGCGAAAGATGCAGTTTGAGCCGGTCAGCATGGTGGTCCGGTTGATGGAGAGCCCCCTGCAGACATGTTTGTTATAGATGTGCTGCTGGTAGGAGAACGTGGCGCTTATGAGGTTGTCCGGGTCCGGCCGGAAGAACTGGGGTGTCTGGATGAACGAGAGGGTGGGGTCGGCCTCGAGAACCGGTATGAGGTCGGCAAGGATTGCCGGCTTCACTATCTGGTCGGCATCGAGCACCAGGAGGTACTGCGTATCGCCGTCAAGGAGGGAGAGGGCGTGGTTGATCGCCCCCGCCTTGAACCCCTTCCGGTGATCGCGGTGGACGTAACGGATACGATAGCGCCGGCCGATCTCCTCCATCGAACCGCGGAGGCGCTCGTCGGTCGAGTCGTCGAGGAGATAGACCGTGCAGTCCGGATAGGCGATCGACGTGCACGCCCGGATGCAGGACTCGACCACGCCCGGCTCCTCGTTGTAGACCGGTATGAAGACCGCGACGCGGCCGGCGGGCGGTGCGGTCTCCTGCCGCGGCGCAAGGGGGTGTTCGGGGTAGACGTAGAGCGACCGTAGAAGGTGATCGGCGTAGTTCGTGAACTGGATCACCCCGAACGCCGTGACGACGATGAGGAGGAGAGAGAGCGCCCTCGCAGCGGGGCTCCATCCGGCTCCGGCGAGTATCAGGAGGATATCGCGGGAGAGGACGAGCACGAGCAGCACCACGAGCGTGGCGGTGAGGAACGATATACGCGCTGACGTCTTCATGGGGTATCCACCACTCTCGCGTGCGGGATGCCTCGCGGGCGCACGGCACCGGGCTTTCTGCAACGGAGGGTGCGCGAGGTAATTTTAGTTACCACCCACTGTACCGGATTATTTAACCCTTATGGTCCCGGCCGCCCCGGGACCATGAAGACTCATCCCCGGGGAGTTATTCGCCGGCGCAGGGAGCGGCCGTGACGGTGCCGCACAACGTTCGAGAGTACGGGCTTTTATTGATATCCGCGACACATCCGGGGCCTTCCGGGGCAAGGAAGAGAGGGAGACGCACGGCCGCACGGCAACCGACACTCTGAAATAGGTTGTTCCCCATCCATCAAATGATACATATGATGGCAACTCCCTCGTTAAGGAAGTATGAACTACCGCCCCTGCCCTACGCACCTGACGCTCTCGAGCCGTACATATCAAGAGAGCAGCTCACCCTCCACCATGACAAGCACCACCAGGCGTACGTGACCGGGGCGAACGCCGACCTTGAGAAACTGGAGAAGGCGCGGCAGGAAGGGACCGAGGTCGACATGAAGGCGCTCTTAAAGGAGCTCTCGTTCAACGTGGGCGGCCAGGTCCTGCACACCCTCTTCTGGCCGAACATGGCGCCGGCAGGCTCTGGCGGCGGCGGCAAACCGGGCGGCGCCCTTGCAGACCGGATAGACCGGGAGTGGGGCTCCTTTGACCGGTTCAAGGCGGAGTTCACGAAGGCTGCCGCGAGCACCGAGGGGTCCGGCTGGGCGGCTCTCTCGCACTGCAGCCTGACGGATCGCCTCATGATCATGCAGATCGAGAAGCACAACAACAACGTCTACCCGATGTTCGGTATCCTGATGGTGCTCGACGTCTGGGAGCACGCCTACTACGTCGACTACAAGAACAACCGCGGCCAGTTCATAGACGCGTTCTGGAACGTCGTGAACTGGGATACGGTGAACAAGAGACTGGAAAACCTCTAACCCCTCTTTTCGGCGGAAAAGCGCCCCGTCGGCCCTCTGTTGAAACGCCGTTTCACCGCCCCTACCTGAACTCGCGCGAAGCTGCGAAGGCCCTTCCCCGGTCCCTGCAACCCCCACCGAGGCAACACGAGAGACCATTTCACCGCTCATGCCCTCTCACCTCGCGCGTGAGGCTGCAGGGTTATCGGCATCAGGCGGGCCGCAACCGCAAATCTCTTATCGCCCGGGACCCGATCCAATTACATAAACTCATCTATATAAAAATCTCTGAGGGGGGAACAAACCATATGGGCAGAGTAAATCCGGTATTCGTCCGACCGGAAGAGACGTTTGAGATCCTCGACGAGCCCGGGGTGGGCATCCTCGTGCTCGACCGCGATCTGCGGGTGGCCTGGGCAAACGCCCGGGCCATGGATATCCTCCCGATCGGCAACGACATACCCGGCGCCGATGCCCGCCGGGTCCTCGGCGCCCTCCTGCAGGAAGAAGAGAGCGTCCGGAAACTCCTCGACGGCGCAAGCGATATACCCGGCATCGATCTCCCGGCCCGGGGTCCGCGGGGAGGGAAACGGCGGATCCGCTACTCCAGCCGGAAGATAGAGCAGGGGCCGTTTGCGGGGATACGGGTGCTCCGGCTGCGGGACGTCGCCGGCGAGGAGCGGTACCGCTCGTTCTTCCGCGACTTCCAGGGTATCGCCTACCGGACGACGGAGTCCGGGCCCGTCCTCTTCCACGGCGCGGTGGAGGCGATCACCGGGTATACCCAAGACGATTTCCTCGAGGGAGCCGTATGCTGGGATGCGGTCGTGCACCCCGACGACCGCCCCGGTTTTCAGGAGTGCGCCGGCGAACTCCGGGCGGTCCCGGGCCTCTCGACCGAGCGGGTCTACCGGATCGTGCGAAAGGACGGCACGACCCGGTGGGTCCGCGACTTCGCGAAGAACGTGTGCAACGAGGACGGCACGCCCGCCCTCGTCCAGGGAACCATCCACGACGCCATCGGGCGAAGAGAGGCTGACGATGGGTTGCTCTCGTCAAACCGGCAGCTCTCGGTCCTGAACAAGATCATGGGCGTCGCCGCCTCGTCGCTCTCGCTGGATGAACTGCTCGAGGCGTCGCTCTCGGTGACGATCGACCTGCTCGACCTCGACGTGGGGCTGACCTACCTGCTCAACCCGGAACGGACACTGGCGCTCACGCGCTACCACCACGCCGCCCCGAAGCGCTACCTCGCCCGCAGCCGGACGATCAAGGTCCACCACTGGCCCTGGAACTTCGTCTTTGTCGCCGGACAACCGCGCTACATCGAGCGGGGCGGCAACCCGGGCGCGGCCGAGGAGGAGGTCCTCGCATCGCTCGAGGTCTCCGCCCTCGCCTGCATACCGATCCTCGCGGAGTCGGTCGTGGTCGGTGCGCTCTTCCTCGGGAGGCGGGACCGGCCGCGGATCCGCGACGAAGAACGCCGCCTCCTCGAGGCGATCGGGAGAGAGATCGGCTCGGGCGTCCTCCGGAGCATGCTCCACAAACGGCTGGAGGCGGCCCACCGCGAGACGAACCTCTACCTGGACGTCATGACCCACGACCTCAAGAACGCCGGCAACGTCGCAAACCTCTACTGCGACCTCCTCATCGACGAACCGGGGGGAGCCGCCGCAGAATACGCAAAGAGACTCCGGGAAAGTATCCGGAAGAGCACCGGCATCCTCCAGAACGTCTCGACGATCCGCCGGATTCACCAGGAGCCGCCCGACCTCAGGCCGGTCAGCCTTGACCGCGTCATCCTTGCGGAGAGAGAGCGTATGCCGGAAGCGGCCGTCACGCTCGAGGGGACGCCGGCGGAGGTCTGGGCGGACGACCTGCTCTCGGAGATATTTGCAAACCTCATCGGAAACGCCGTCACGTTCGGCGGGCCGGGCGCCGGCATAACGATCCGGGTGGAAGGGTGCGCAAAAGAGAACCGCATGGTGGTGGTGACCGTGGAGGACACCGGACCCGGCATACCCGACGGCGTGAAAGAGGCGCTCCTCCAGCGGCTCGGCGGGGACGAAGACCAGGTGCACGGCGAAGGGCTCGGCCTCTCCGTCGTCGGCATGCTGGTCGAGCGCTACGGCGGCCGGGTCTGGATCGAGGACCGGGTCAGCGGCAGGCCGGACCTCGGGGCGGCGTTCCGGTTCACGCTCCGCGAGGTTGCCCGCACGGAGCGTAAACCGATGTGAGGGGGAGAACCCCCGCTCACGCCGCTGCCACCGCCGCTCCGGCCTGCCGGACCCGAAGCCCCGCCGTGTAGCGGCGTGCCCAGGCGTAGCCGAGCAATGCGCCGATGGCGTTTCCGGCGGCGACGCCCCACCAGACGCCGGAGAGGCCGAACCCGAGGTCTATTGCGAACACCCAGGCAAGCAGGGTCGAGAGGACGACGTTCTGCAGGACCGTGATGGTCAGGGACCGTGCCCCAAGCCCCGTCCCCTGGAAGAACGACGCCGAGAAGAGGCCGAACCCGACCATCGGGTAGACGAGGCTCATGACCCGGAGATACGACGTCAGTTCCGGCGTGATCTCCGGTGTCGCGAAGAGCGCGGCGATCCCGGGGGCCAGTATGAACGTGGCCGCGGCAAGCCCGATGCCGATGCCGGTCCCGAGCCTGATGGCGAAGCGGAGGGCAGACTCCATCCTGGCATACGCCCGCGCCCCGTAGGAGGCGCCGGTGACCGCGACAACCGACGTTGCTATGGCAAGTATCGGGGTTAAGCCGATGCTCACGACGCGCCACCCGGTCGAGTAGACGGCGACGCCGTCGGTGCTCGATATGAGGACGATGATGCCGTTTAAGACCAGGGTCATCAGGGCGAGCGAGAGCTGTTCGGCGGCGGCCGGAAGGCCGACCTGCAGGATATCGCGCGCGACGGCGGGGTCGGGGGCGAACCGCCGGAGTGAGAGGGATATGTAGGTGTCCCTCTTCACGAAGAGCCAGTAGACCATCGGGACGGCGGCGACGATCTCGGCGATGATGGTCGCGACGGCGGCTCCCTCGATCCCCATGCCGCACGTGTAGATCAGGATCGGGTCGAGTACGATGTTTGCCACCGCCCCTGCGGCCATCGCGTACATCGCCCGCTTCGCGTCGCCCTCACCGTGCATGAGCGCGTAGGCGACCTCGCCGAAGAGGAGGGCAAACGTCCCCATAAAGAGGATCCGGGCATACGCGACGGCAAGCCCGGCGGCGCTGCCCGCACCCATGAGGGCGAATATATCCCCGGCAAAGAGGGCGAGCGGGATGGTGACGGCAACGGCAAGGCCGGTCATCAGGAGGATGGTGTGCATGGCAACGCTGCTTGCGCCGTCGCGGTCGCCTGCACCGATCATGCGCGCAAGAGCCGCTTCACCCCCGGTCCCGAGGCCGCTCGCTAACCCGATGGTGATGATGAAGAGCGGGAATGAGAACCCGACCGCAGCAAGAGCATCGGCACCGAGACCCGCGACCCAGAACGCGTCGACGACGCTGTAGAGGGTCATGAGGGTCATCGCGACCATCACCGGCAGAGAGAGCCGGAGGATCGCGGTCTTCGGATCGGCAAGGAGTAACTTTGTTCCTTCTGTTTCGTTCTGGTTGTTATGTGAGTGTGTGTCGTCTTTTGGGACGCTTGTCGGCATACATATCGCCTGCTGGCGTGCCCGTGCCGCGAGCTCCCGGTTCAATCGGGACGCCCTTTGCGTGCGGTACGGGCATCGCACCTATCTGTGAACACTGATCATCGAACGCTCCTCAGATATTGGACAGGAGTAGAAACGGCCTGTTGTTGGCCTTCCCAGTTCTGCGATTTCCGGGGCGCATAGGACGATACAGGTCAGATGTGGGCGCGGATTGTAGTTATACTTTCCCACGGGGAGAGGGCAAAAAAGTGCGAGGAGATCAGCGGGCCGCCAATACCTCGCGTCTCTTCACGGCACGGTCGTACATGAGCCAGTTCTCCTCCCATTCGGGGTTTCTGTCGCGGAGGTGGGAGAGCACCCTCTGCCGGATATCGGCGGCCGGCATACCGTCGTAGGCGTCCCGTTCGACGGCCTCCCCGATCGCCCGCGCTTCTTCTAACGGCGCGCCCGCCTTCAGGGCGCTCACGACCACTTTTTCCCGTGCAAACGGCTCTTTCCGGCCGTCGGCCTTGACCACGTTGACCAGTTCGATCGCCTCCGGGCGAGGAGGGGCGGTGAGGGGCTATAACCTTTCCGGTCGCCGCCGGGGGGGCGTCAGGCCGCCGTAGACGATGACGTTTCGCAGCCCTCGGTCCCCGAGCGCCGCCATCGCCCGTTCGATCAGGAAGTCGGAGCCGAGGACCCAATCGGCCATCCTCTTCGTCCTTGCGGCGGTACCGAGTTCCCGGCCTACAGCCGATTGCCAGGCTCTCTCATAGGCGCGGAGGGGTTCGTCGTGCAGCAGGTGGCGGGCCGCCGCGATGCCGGCAAGCCTCCCGCAGATCATCGCGGTCGCAATCCCCCCGCCGTTGGAGGCGACGACCTGGCCGGCGGCGTCGCCGACCGCGATGACGTTCTCCCTGACGGTCTCCGGTATGGGACCGGCAACGGGGACGAACCCGGCCCGAACGTCGCGGCCGATAAACCCCATCCGCGCGAGGAAGGCTCTCAGGAGGAGGGTGACGGACGTCGTTCCTCCCTGCACGCCGAGCCCGACGTTGGCGCAGCCCTCCTTCGGGAAGACCCACGCGTACCCGCCCGGGGCGACGCTGTTCCCGAAGTAGAGACGGATGCGGTCGCCGAACTCCCCGTCGACCCGGCAGGTGACGGCGGGGGCGAGGACGGCGCACCGCTCCATACCGGCGGAGCGGGAGACCAATGAGAGCGGGCCGTCTGCAGCGACAACGACGCCGGCCGTGATTGTGCCCCGGTCGGTGATGATCCTCCGTCCGTCCCGGCCGCGAAATGTCGTCTCCAGCGAGAGGGCGGCGCCGGCACGGACGGCGGCATCCGCGAGGCTGCGGTCGAGCGCATCCCGGTCGAGGGTGTAGCCGGGAAGGTCGAACCCGTACTCCCGGCCGCCGGGGGAGACGGCGACGGCGCCCCGGATTGCCCGCCGGGGGAGATCGGGTTCGTCGGGCACGGAGGCGGCGGGGAGCGCGGTTCTGAGGACTTCGGACGAGGCGTTGAACTCCCCGCAGCAGACGGGCAGGCCGACCTCTCTTCGCTTATCGATCAGGAGGACGTCGAGTTCTGCCTCCGCCGCGTATCGTGCGGCGGTGCTGCCGGCGGGGCCCGCACCGACGACGAGGACGTCGCACCGATCCTGCATCGGCGCTCACGTGAGGCGGGGGAGGGGATAAAAGAGTGGGGTGCTCTATCCCCGCGACCGCAGCCGCTCTATCCTCTCCGCCACCCGCCTCCGCGCCTCTTTTGTCGCCGCGGTGTCCCGGCGGACCGTCACGTCGAGTATATCGCCCTCCCGGGCATCCGCGGGGAGGAGGGAGCGGGGGAGCGTGAAGCGGATCGATTCGTCCTCGCGGATGAGGAGGACGGCAAGCCCCTCCTCCACGCGGTCGAGGCTTGCACGGAAGGTCGACTCGTCCTGCATCCTCTCATCCCTCCAGGACGCTGACGATTGTGCCGCTCGCGTCAGCGAGCGTGGCGGTATCGCCGTCGTTGTTCCAGACCGGGGATGAGCGTCCCCAGTAGAGGTCGGACGCGGTCTCGTTGCCCGCGCCGGAGTGGACGGTGACGTTCGAGCCTGCGTCGAGGACGAAGACCGGGAAGGTGTAGGTGTTGCGCGCTCCTTCGTCGGCGATCGTCCAGCCGGTGAGGTTGACGGCGGTCGCGCCGGCGTTCGTGACGGTGACCATCTCATCCAGGAGGCTGAGGTAGGTGATGGTGACGCCGGTGGGGGGAGCGGTCACGGCCGGGGTTACCGCTGAGGTCGTTGACGGGGTTGTTGCCGCCGGGGTCATTGTTGAAGTCGTTGATGGGGTTGTTGCCGCCGGGGTTATCGCTGAGGTCGTCTGCGTGACCGTCACGGTCGCCGCCGGGGCTCCGCCGGCCGTAACGGCGATCTTCTGGCCGTCGGTCGTGACGACGACGTTCCCATCGCGGTCGGTCCGGTAGATCCGCGACCCGGCGGCTTCGAGGCGCTCGAGAGCCTCCTCGTGGGGGTGGCCGTAGTCGTTTCCTTCGCCGACGAGTATGACGCTGACCGCGGGGCTGACCGCGGAGAGGAACTCGGCGGAGGATGCGTACCGGCTCGCGTGGTGGCCGACCTTCAGGACGTCGGCATCGAGGTCGAGCCCGGCCTTCGCCATGCTCTCCTCCGCCGGCTTTCCGGCATCGCCCGTGAGGAGATAGGATATATCCCCGTACGTCGCCTTCAGGACGACCGAATCTTCGTTTACGTCCCCGAGGGGCTGTGCGGCCGGGTTCAAGACCCGGATATCGAGGTCGGGGTCGAGGGCGATCGTCTGCCCGCGCACTGCCGCCGTATACGGTATCCCCTTCTCCTCGACCAGGACGAGCAGGTTCTCGTACGTCGCGGTGGGGTGCGCCTGCCCGGCGTCGACAAACCGGCCGACCGGGAAGGCGGATATGACCGTGGCAAGTCCTCCGATGTGATCGGAGTGGGCATGGGTCGCCACCACCACGTCGAGACGTTCTACGCCGAGATTCTCAAGGTACGTGACGACGCGCCCCCCCATGCCGCGTTCGCCGGCGTCGATGAGCATGGTCTTATCGCGGAACTGGAGGAGGACCGAGTCGCCCTGCCCGACGTCGATGAAGTGGACGGCAAGGTCCCCGGTGGTCCCGGAGATGATATCGGGTTCTCGCCCGCCGGGAACGGAGCAGCCGGCGATGAGGATGCAGGCACAGAGTGCGGTGCAGATCAGGTATCTGGGTATGAATGACATGCTGCCTGTAGAGGTATCGGGTTCCCGGCTATAAGTGCGCTGGGGTCGGATTGGGTGGCACGCCGGGGGGGAGAGGGCGTGCAGGAATGAAAAGAGTGATAGCGCCGGCCGGCGCTTCTTAATTATAAGGCGATGGTATGTCCGCTCTTGAAGTCTACGGCGAGTTCCACGACGATATTCAGGTGATCTTCCGGTCGAGGCTGGTAACGCAGGTGCTGCTTGCCCTCGGGAGCGAGAAGAGGTCCCTCTCGACCCTCCGTGACATCACGGGGAGTTCGTCGCAGGCCCTCATCCCGAAGATCCGGCAGCTTGAGGCCCTGCAGTACGTCGAGCAGGTGCGGGACGGGTATACCCTCACCCCTATCGGCAGGCTCGTCGAGCAGGAGATCGAGCGCCTGGTGACGATGGTGGGCGTGATAGAGCGCCACAAGGACTTCTGGGCCGCACACGATATCGAGAGCATACCCCGGAGGTTCCTGAACGAACTGCATGACCTCTACGATGCGGGGGTGGTCAGGGACATCGAGGAGGACGTCTTTGCCGTATACAGGGCGTTCGGGACCATAATCGAGAGCGCGTCGTGGATTCACGGTGTATCCTCGATCATGAGCCCGGTGCATGCGGGTGCGATCAGAGAGGCGGCTCTGCAGGGCAAACCCGTCGAACTCGTCGTCTCGCAGGAGCTTGCCGGGAAACTGGTAGAAGAGCCGTACCGGACCATGCTCGAGTCCCTGCAGGGGCATGCCAACTTCGGGCTCTACGTCTCCGCCTCGCCGGTTCGCCTCGGGATGGCAGTGACCGACGGTTTCGTCTCGCTCGGCCTCTATCGGCGCGATACGGGAACCTACGACACCGCCACGGACCTCGTCAGCACCGATGCGGCAGCCATCGCCTGGGGAGAACGGGTGTTCCAGCATTACCGGGCAACCGCAGACCGGCTCCATCTGCCCTCGATGTAGTACTCGTTTGACTCCAGCCGGAGCCCGCGCCCCGGGGATCACCCACAGCCGACCGGATGGAGGGTGCCGCCCTGCCGGAGCAGCGCGTCCGTGTTAACCAGACCGATGAATATTCTTCGGTACAATGAATATTCACCTTTCTCCTGACAATTATGCATGTTCGCCTCGATCAACCGAGCCGGGGCAATCCGACCGTTCTGTCCGGCCGTTACCCGGTTCATCGTATACACCTCGCTCTATCTCTCCATCGCGGGGGCTGCGATGGTGTACATCTCCTGTTTTCTGCAGGGTCTTGCTTTCGACCCGGTCGCCGCCGCACTACTGGTGCTCGTCACGTTTGCCGTTTATAATCTCAACCGCAGGACCGACGAGGACGAAGACGCCATAAACCACACCGAACGCTATGCCTTCACGAAGAAACACGGGCTCATCCTCTTTCGCTCTGCGGCCTGCGCCTACGCCGTCGCCCTCGGTCTTTCCGCCCTTTGGGGGCCCGCAAGCCTCATCGTGACGGCCGTTCCCCTGGTCGCCGGGATTGTCTACAGCGTGCCGCTCTTTCCCGCCCGGTTCGGGTTCAAAAGGCTCAAGGAGGTCCCCCTCATGAAGAGCATGGTCGTGGCATTCTCCTGGGCAGTTCCTCCCGCCCTCCTGCCGATCTGCCATGCCGCCCTTCCCGCAGGCGCCGCCACCGGTATCGTCGGCGCCTTCTTCTTCCTCCTGGTCTTCACGAACACGGTGGTCTTCGATATCCGGGACGTAGAGGGAGACGCGGTATCGGGCGTGAGAACGATCCCGACGATCTTCGGCGCCGGGGGAGCGCTCCTTCTCCTCACGGGATTGAACGCAGGCTTCGGGGCCGCGCTGCTGCTCGCCGGCAGGACGCTGCCGGGCCCCTGCATAACGCCGGCGCTGGCCGCAGGCGTGGTCTATGCCCAGGGATACATCCTCTGCTTCCGGAGGCTCGTGCGGGAGACGCTCCTCTTCGAACTGCTCACCGACGGGCAATTCATCGTGCTCGCCGGCATCCTCTCCCTCTCCCTCTCCTCTCTTGTAGCGCCGTAGCTTCCGGATCCGGAGTGCCGCCTGCCCCCCGCCCACGCGGAGCCTCCACAAATTTCATCGAACCGGTGAATGTTCATGGACATAACGAATGTCTACCGGTTCGAGAGATCATACATTGTGCTATGAATCAACAAAAGGTCGCTTACCTTCCGGATAGGGAAACCGATCTTCATATCCCCGGGTGGGAGGCGAACCGCGCCGCGATGCGATGGCGAGAGGAGGAGAGGCTGGCGCAGTGGGGGTGCACCTCGTGCATGCATTACGAACCCCGGTCTATCTACTGCACGTTCATCCACGCACCCGTATGGATCCTCTTCACCTGCCCCATGGTCCTCGACAACGGCAGGTCGTCCCGGTAGTCAGGAGATCTTTTTTTCAGGATCATGGGTCGAGGAGCCCCTTCTTCTCGCCAGGGGAGAAATCGATCCCCTGCGCATCCTGATACACGTTTGCCCCGCACGCACCCGTGACGCCGGTGGAGGAGGCGCTCGCGGCCGCAGCCACGGGGGGAACGGCACGATCCCCCGGGGGTGCAGAACGCGAGCACCCGGGAGGGCGCTCTTCGCCCGCGGGCCGGGTGCATGGCGGCACCGAGAAGGATAGGTCGGGTTGACGGCCTGCCGGGGAGGCGGTACCGCCCGCCCCCAACATATTTGTAGCCCTTCCGCCATGGGGTAGCCCGATCACGATGCCGGGCGCAGACTACATCTACCCAAACGTCACCGAGATGGCGCAGCGGGGAGGGCTGCTCGAACGCTGGCGCCTCGCCGAACCGCTCGGGTGCACGTACGTCGAGGTCCCTGCCGACCTTGTCAAGAACAGGACCGAGGTGGAGCGGACCGGGCAGGATATCGGCTCCATACTCAAGAGGTCGTCCGTCGAGCTCCTTTACGAGCAGGAGGCGGGCCTCCCGGGCAACCTCGCGTATCTCCTGCACACCGAGCCCGCCATCCCCCGGAGGGACGGGCACGGGCGGCAGGTGAAGGCGGACCTGCGGTGGCGCGACCGCGCCTGGCTGGCAACGTTCGGGGATATGCTCCTCGATATCGAGGAATATATCGGTATTCCCCCGGACATCATCGAGATCCATCCCGGCAGCCGGAAGAACACCTACGCCGATATCGTCGCGGCGATGTACTCCCTGATCGTCGCCCACTGGAACGCCTTCGGCGTGGAGCCCCTGGTGCTGCTTGAGAACCACGCGGACCAGAGCGTGGCGACAGCGAGCGAGATGGAGGCGTTCTGGACGACGCTCAAGGAACTTCACCCGGAGATCGCCGATCTCGCCGGTATCGCCCTCGACCCCTGGCACCTCCGCGCCGCCGCGAGCGATGAGTTTCCCGGGGCGCTTCGCCGGGTCCCGCCCGCGGCCCTCAAGGCCTTCCACATCCACAACAATCTCGTACCGCCGACGGCGGCCGACCGGATGCCCTGGCAGGAGGTCTTCTCGGTGGTCCGGAGTCTGCCGGCACGGCCCCGTATCAAACCCGTTGTCTACCAGGAGAGCCGGGTCGCCGGAGCGATCGACTTCTGCGAAGGTATGCTCGCACAACCGCGGGCGGTGCTGCCGGGCCAACATTCATGACTTCTCGATGCCAGAGGGTGCCGCATGAAACCGACGGCTGCGCCCGATCTCCCCCCGGGCCTTCTCTGGTTCAACACCGACCGCCCCCTCTCCCTCTCCGACCTCGCGGGCAGGGTCGTGCTGCTCTCGTTTCGGACGTTTGCCTGCGCAAACTGCATGCGCCTTGTGCCGGAGATCCGGCGTCTCCGAAAGGAGCACCCCGCTCTCGTGGTCATCGGGGTCCACGCGCCCGGGTTTGAACCCGCCGCGGTCGCCGGGAACTTCGCCGAGGCGGTCCGGCGCTCCGGGGCGGGGTATCCGGTCGCTATCGACCGCGATCACCGGCTCCGGGAGGCCTTCGGCATCAGGACCTGGCCGACGTTCGTCCTCATCGATCCGGAGGGGAAGATCGTCGGGACGACGACCGGCGAGGGGATAGCCGGGCGGCTCGGCCCGACGATCGGCCGGCTTGGCGGTGACTCCGCCGGGCCGCTGCAGGCGGGGGGCGTATCCGTTGTAAAGGGCGCCCTCTACTACCCGGGGAAGGTAGCGGCGGACCACGCGGGTATGCGGTTGTTCATCAGCGATACGGGCCACAACCGGATCGTCGTCGCCGGCACCGACGGGCGGATCATCGAGACGATAGGGTCCGGGGAGCCGGGGAACGCCGACGGATCGTCTGGCAAGGCCGCGTTCTACCGGCCGGAGGGTGTCGCCTTCGACGAGGCGGCCGGCATCCTCTACGTCGCGGACACCGGGAACCACATGATCCGGGCGGTATCCTGGCCCGACCGGGCGGTCGCGACGGTCGCGGGGACGGGGCTCTCCGTCCCGGGGGCGCTGAACGCGCCGCGGGACATCACGCTGCTTGGGGGGTTCCTCTACATAGCGGGGGCACACCGGATCTGGCGGATGAACCTTGCCACCCGCGAGACGGAGCCGTACGCCGGGTCGGGCCGGGAGGCCCTGGTGGATGGGCCGCTCATGGAGGCCGCGTTTGCCGGCCCGTCGGGGATCGTCACCGACGGCGAGGCGCTCTACGTGGCCGACAGGGAGGCGTCGGCGATCCGCCGGATCAAGCGGGGGATGGTCGAGACGCGGATCGGGCATTCACTTGAGGACTTCGGCGACCTCGACACCATCGCCGGTATGGCGCGTATCCACCACCCCGCGGGCCTGGCCTACCACCAGGGGCTGATCGCCATCGCCGATACCGGCAACCACAAGATCAAGGAGTTCGACCCGGAGACGGGCTGGGTCCTCACCCGGGCCGGGAGCGGGGGGCAGGGCGACCGCGACGGGCTCTCGGGGGACGCGACGTTCAACGAGCCCGGCGGCCTGGTCAACCTCGGAGGGCTCTGGTACATAGCCGATACCAAAAATCACGTCGTCAGGGTCTACGATCCGGCCGGCCACGTGGTCTCGACCCTGAGGCTCTGGGGGTAGGGCGGGTTTGCTGGCGAGCTGCAGCCGCCAGGGGAAGACCGCCCGCACCCCCCTCCCGGGCCGCGGCCCGTGTCACATAAGGGAACCGGCCATACCGGATCGATATAGATGGGCGCCGCCCTGTGCGGATAGGGTCTCGCAGCTCTCACCCCGGCCGAGATGACTGGCATCATCCGTAACTGGCGGTTCTGGGTAATATATAAGTAATATAACTCATGATCTTATGATATAAGAAAAGATACTCATATACGGCGGGGACAGGAAACCCCTGAGAGGAAGGCGACGATGCCGCCATGACGGAAGGAAGGGTTTACGCGGTCCTCACGGGAGATCTGGTCCGCTCGAGGGCTATCAAAGATGCGTATGGTGAGGAGTGTATACGCCGCCTGAAGGATACGCTGGCCGAGATCGGGAGAGACTACACTGTCCCGTTCTCGATATACCGTGGGGACAGTTTTCAGGGTGTATCTTCAGATCCCGGAGAGGCGCTCGCGGATGCAGTCCTCCTGCGCCTCAAGTTCATCAGCGGGTTCGATCACGGCAGCAGCGCCCTCCGGCTGGATGCACGAATTGCAATCGGGATCGGAACCGTTCAGTATCTGCCGGAGGGTGGTTCTGCGGGAGAGGGGGATGGCGAGGCGTTCCGGCGTTCGGGTCTGGAGCTGGATCTTATGAAGGAAGCCGGGCGCGGTATCACCGTAAAGACCCCCTGGGAGGATGTTAATGCGACGCTATCGATCTTCTGCGGCGTCCTGGACCGGACCATTGACGGATATACGAAGAAGCAGGCCGAAGCGGTTATGCTGACACTGGAAGGGCTCACGCAAAAGGAGATCGGGGAACGGGTCGGCACAAGTCAGTCTGCGGTGTCATATCGTCTGAAGGGGACGGGTTACGACCTCGTGCAGAAGATCCTCGAATGGTACCGGTTGCAGATCAGCTCCCGGATCTAGCGATCGGGAGATGGCGAAGTGCCATGACCCGAGCCCGGCCTCCAGTGGAAGACCGGTTTTTTGGGCCGGGTGACACGATTGCCGACCCGTGGATGCCATGACTGTTTTGCTTCGCCGGGATTCTGTGAACCGCGTGATCAATGACATACCTCAATGGACTGCCGGGATGACAGGGGGTGCTCGCCCCCGGCACCTCGAATGAGATATGATTGGCGAAGATATTAGCGAAGATTGGCGGAATGATCTCAAGCAATTTGCCTCAAATCGTAAAAAAGATCCTGATGAACCGACATTTAAGAACGTGATTGGGGAAAGGGCTCTCTCGAACTGGTTCGCGGCCTTCCCGACAGGACGCCCCGCGGGTAAGAGCGCCAGGCCCGGGCTCCCGCTGCAGTTCGGCGGCAACGGCATCGGGGGGGAGCCGGCACCCGCCGATCCGAAAGAGATAATGCTCCGGGAGGGGTAAATCCTCATAGAGAAGTCCGATGCACCCCACCATCCGCGAGAAGATCCCTGAGATTGCCCGCATCGCCCGGCGCCGGCGCGTGAGGAGGCTCGGGCTCTTCGGTTCGGCGACAGGCGACCGGTTCGACCCTGCCGCGAGCGACATCGACTTCGTCGTCGAGTTCGAGCCGATGATTGAGCAACTATAAGAGTAACCCCGTTGAACATCCGATTAGGCGCGATGTATGTGTGCTCTCCAGTCATTTAGCCGCTCTTGACATTCGGCCTGGGGTAAGCGACTGTTTTTCTGCATAATCGCCTCTAACGCGGATATTGCTTGCTGATACTCCAATACCTCTTCCTGGAGCATACGGTTTAAGCACCAGAGGATGCCATGAACCGGGATGCCAACCTCTTCAGCGGCTTTTTTCATGCATCTATCACCGGTCAGAACCGGGCAACCGATATCCTTTGCCAGAACGAGAACGAAGGCGTCCGGCACTGAAAGGCATCTATGACGATCCCGTAAATCCATTGCATCCGTCACGAGTTCCCCTGATAACTCTTCCACCCGCAACTCATATTGTTGAGGTAGGGCCCGTAAAGAGCCGCTGATCTCTTCTACCACGACGTCAGGCGTGCTCAGGTGAACGTTGAGACCGAAGAAATGAGATAAGAGGTTCCCATTCCGCAGATCTATCAGAATATTTGCATCAATGACATATCTCAATGGGGAACCCTTCATGCTTCTCCTCTTCGATAGTGCAGAAGTCCTCAATACTTTGCCCGAGTAGCTCCGAAGCCCGTGAGAAGGAGATAATTTCCTCGGTATAAGCCCTCATAACCAGGCGTTTCATCCGCCTGGGTTCCTCAGGAAGGATCTGATCGCCGGGTTCCCGCTGGCGCCAGTTCTTCTCGGTGAATATGTCAAACAACCGATGATATTCTTTCCGGGATATAATACCAAGATCTTTCGCACGGTAGATCCATGCTTGCATACTTAAGCCGTATTTATGTTTGAGCAGGTGTAATTCAAAGAGATCTAACCTGGTCCGTTCTTCTCCCAGTTCCCTCTTTACAGTGCTCTCAGGAACTAAAAACGCCCCTGCAAATCGGAATGCAACTTTTTCTCTGCCCTCATCGTTATCCATCTCCTCGGGAGGCAGAACCATCAGATGCCCGAGTTCGTGAGCCAGGCTCAGTCGCTGGCGATCGCCGGGAACGCCGTCTCTTACCGCAACGATAGGAGTGCTGTCGTACCAGAACGTGATGGCTTCAAAGGTATCGGGCGCAGGTATGACACCTACCTTTACACCCCGATCTTCCAGGAGATCGGTAAGGCTTTCTATGGGATCGAAACCCAGGTTCCATTCATGGCGTAATTTTTCAGCTACCTTCTCGACTTCATCGATGGTCGAGATTCTGATCGGATAGCCCAGCGGCATATGAAATTCAGACTTCATATCGATATCCAGAAGATCCTCGACCTCCAGGTAGCGCTCTAACCAATCCCTGACCCGCTCTTTTACCATCACTTCATCTTTCGCCCCCATCTCCAGCCGGCGAAAAGCAGGTGCCTTCAGCCGGATGGAGTAGGTATCCGGACGAAGGAGATACTCTATCTTTACATCCAGTGCCTTACTCAGGCGGATAAGTACCGCTGAACCGGGGACATTGAGCCCTCTTTCATACTTCGATACCGCGTTCGCGCTAACACCGGCTCTTCGTGCCAGTTCGCGTTGACTTATTCCCCGCATTTTACGAGCCATTTTTAAACGTTCAGCGATTGCCATCGCATATCACCTCACCTGAGCGGCCAATGCTTCAGATAGGAAGTTTACAAAATAGCATGTAATTACAAGTATGTAAACCTTGCGCAACCGCTTGCTGGAAATATTGAGTTCACTTCATGGATGTAGGTGGACATCTGTTCTTTTGAGGTGATTTTCTGGACAGCCGGGTTACAATAATTGGATTTTCATCCAGAATGTAAACCTGCATCCGGAGACAGCCAGCTCACCCCGGCCCTCTCGGTATCAGCATACCGGCGGTCCAGAAGATCCGGAGAGAAGGGACGGTCACGACTGCCAGGATGATGGGGGGTGCTCCCCCGGGCACCTCGAATGAGGCATGATTGGCGAAGAGATTAGCGGAATGATCTCAAATAATTTGCCCCGAATCGTAAAAAAGACCCTGATGAACCGACATTTAAGACCGTGATTGGGGAAAGATTGGGGAAAGATCTGGAAAAGGGCTTTCTCGAACTGGTTCGCGGCCTTCCCGGCAGGACGCCCCGCTGGTAAGAGCACCAGGCCCGGGCTCCCGCTGCAGTTCGGCGGCAATAGCACCGGCAGGGAGGCGGAGTGCCCGGACGATATCCTCCGGGACCCTGATGGTGATACCGGTCATAGCGATCTTCCCGGATGATTAAGGGAGGGATAACCGATAGATATGGTGGTGAGCAGGGGCCGCGACGCCCCGCTGTGGCCCGTTACTTTTTTAAGTTTCTGGGTCCAGTAGCGTCTCGTATTCCGGGAAAGAGACCATGGAGAGCATCGACTTCGATCACGCATACTACATCAAGCTGGGAGAGAGGGGGAAGTGGGAGCAGTCAAGCATCGAAGAAGGGAAGATGCGGATCGGCTGGACCAACGTCGACCTTGAGGACATTCACCGGGAGAGATGGGACGTTATCGAGAGAGCGATCCGGCATAAGGTGAAGAATCCTGGTTCTGCTACCCACGATCTCAACTCCCTCCGGACGATCCATTCCTCGAACCACCGCGACGTCTGGATCACGTTCTATAACTCGAAGCTCTGGTGGTGCCGGCTCGAGGACGGCCCGATCCTCGAGGACGAGATCTCCAAATATCGGCTGACCGACGGCGGCTGGCACGATAGGAGCCTGCAGGGGAAGGTTCTGCTCGCAAACACCCTGCCCGGCGCTGTTGCCCAGCTGCAGGCTTTCCGGGCAACGTCCTGCACGGTCAGGCCGCTCGATACCCTCAGGCGCCTCATAAGCGATGAGCATACGCCCGAGTATGCCGCGGTCATCGATGCACGGGAAGACCTGGTCTGCCGAACCGAGGCCCTGATCCGGCACCTGCACTGGAAGGACTTCGAGGTGCTCGTCGATCTGGTCTTCTCCGGGGCAGGCTGGAGGCGGCGGAGCGTCGTCGGCAAGACGATGAAATTTGCGGATATCGAGTTTGAGGACCGGATCAACGGGGAGTCCTACCAGGTCCAGGTGAAGTCGCGGTCGACTCTGGCCGAGTTTTGCGCGTATGCGGACCAGTTCAGCCGGGGCGAGTTCCGGAAGCTCTTCTATGTCGTCCATTCCCCCGACGATGCCCTGGCGGCATACGAGGTGCCTCCGGACCAGGGGGTGGTGTTGGTCCCTCCCCGGCAGCTCTCTGCGATGGTCGTGGATGCGGGGCTGATCGGGTGGGTGCTCGAGAAGACGATATGAGCGGCGGGGGAATGACTTCCTCCGATCTCGATTGAGCGGACGACGGCACGTTGCCGCACCGGATTGCGAGCAGCCTGTTATAGTCTGCCAATCTCGCGGAGGAATATGGTATCTTCGAGGATGTGGTGATGGAGGAGGTCGTCACGCTTCACACCAGATGACCTCCCCTTTTGACATACGGCCGGCGGTGCCGGCTGAGCCCCTGCTACGAGGGCCGCCCTGCGGCAAAAGAGGTCATCGAGGGAGAACGCGAGCTCCATGAAGTTCCGGAACGTCGTCTGCCCCCGGCGTTCCTGGCAGAAGGCGTCGCTTCCCGCTATGGGATGCGATATCTGGACGCCCTGTATAAGAGTAAAGTATATCGCCCAATGCATAGTATCCCTGATCATCTCGAAAAGGAGAGGGAGATCGCAGGGAACATCGGGTGCCGATACCGGTTCAACGGCGAGTCTGTTCTCCTGATCGGCGATACCTGCATCACCGGGGCGACAAAGCGGGAGTGCGCTGCGGTATTGCGGGCGCATGGTGCAGGCGAGATCTGGTCGCTTGTCCTCGAGAGGATGGTCAACCGGAAACACCTGCAGATCCCTGGGAGTTACAATGGATAGCCTTTCTATCAGGGAGATCGCCTTTCTCGCTGCCCTCAACGACAGCCAGGCTCTGAAGCGGCAGGGGTACGCCGAATACTTCCGTGACCCGGCGGCTCTCCGCGACCTCTACGCCGATACCTTTGAGCCGGGTGCGAAGCCCCGGCGGGCCTACCCCGGCCCGCTCGTCGTACGGACGGAGGAGGTCCGGGAGAGGGGTCTTCTTGCGTTCTATACCGATACGCTTCGGGCGTACCGCCAGAACGGTGTCCGGATCCTCCCGGTCTTTGATGCCGGATACCCGAAGAGGCTTCTGGATATCCGGGACCCGCCCTTTCTCCTCTACCAGGTGGGCCGCGAGGAGAGCCTCGGAAAGCCGGCGGTTGCCGTCGTCGGCACGAGGGCGATCTCCCCGGCGGGCGTCAGGAGAGCCCGGGAGACGGTGGATCTTCTGGTTCGCCTCGGCTACACCATCGTGAGCGGACTGGCCCTCGGGACGGATGCCTGCGCTCATTCGGCTGCAATCGACTGCGGCGGCGAGACGGTTGCGGTCCTGCCGGGCGACGTCACGGTTGTCGTTCCGGGAGAGAATCGGGATCTCGCCGCGAGGATCGCCAGTTCAGGTTCGCTGCTCGGCGAGATCACGCACCTTGCGGGGATGCACAAAGGCAGGTTCATCGAGCGGAACCGCATCACGAGCGGCCTCTCCGATGGTGTGGTCGTCATCGAGACCGGCAGGACCGGGGGGTCCGTCCGGCAGGCGGAGACGGCGTTCCGGCAGGGTCGATCGGTCTACGTCCTGGAGCCCGACGGCTCGGACGCAAAGGCCGTGGCGGGGTACCAGCACCTCGTCCTGGCCGGGGCAATCCCGGTCGCATCCCCTGACGACCTCTCCCCGCACTTCGGGCGGATGCAGCACCCGATCTCAAGGGTGACGACGCTCGCAGATTTCTGGTGAGCGCTCTTCTCGGTTCTTGCCTTGCGATCCGGAGGCGTTCGCATCCAGCGAGCCGGTGTCTTTGAGATCGGCTGATTACCCCTCTGGTAAGATAGTGAGGGGATCTGGATGTTGCCCCGGTAGGTTCCATCGGTCATCCGGTGACCCTGACCCGATACGGGAATCTCTCAATACACCCTCTTCTCCGGTATCGCCCCCCGCACGCCGCCCCGGGGATCTTCCACGTCGCCGGCGTAGCGGGGGATAACGTGGAGGTGCATCACCGTCTGGCCGGCGGCTGCTCGCACGTTCGCGCCGTCGGGGTTGAACCGTCCGTCGAGGAGGGTTTTTGCCTCCCGGGCGAGGAGGGCGGCCTGCTCGGCGTCGGTCGCGTCGAAGAGGCCGGGGACGTGCCGGTAGGGGTGTTCCGATCTGAACTTTGTCTGGGCCGATGAGGCATTTTATCTCCGATGTACTCTTCTGTCTTCACTTCAAGACTTCGCCTGCAACAGTGCGGTGTCATCGGCCGTGAAGGAGGCGAGGGAGAGGTTAAAAGTGGAATGAACTCAATCACTAATGTGAATAGAGTGGCCAAGAGGAGAGGGTGATGTCTGAGGATTTGAATGCTCAAATACGAGAGATGATGAACCTTCCGGCCGAAACTGAATATATTGAGTTTAAGGAAGCAAGAAACGATTACGGCTTCGATAAAGTCGGCAAATATTTCTCAGCATTGAGCAATGAGGCCAATCTGCATGGGAAACCGGCAGGCTGGCTGATCTTCGGCGTCACCGACAAACTGACCCGAAAGATTGTCGGCTCAAATTACCGTCTTACTCCGCCTGGTCTCGATCGTCTCAAAGAGGAGATCGCGCAACATACGAACCATCGGATAACGTTCGTCGCCATCCATGAGCTTGCAGTCGATGAGAAACGGGTAGTGATGTTTGAGGTCCCTCCAGCTCCACGCGGCGTTCCAACCACATGGAAGGGTATTGCATACGGCCGGAGTCATGAGTCTCTCGAACCTCTTGCCCTCTATGAGATCGAAGAGATCCGCCGGCAGACCCCTCTGGACGACTGGTCGGCGAAAGTCTGTGAGGAAGCCACTCTCGCGGATCTCGATCCTGAGGCGATCGCCTTTGCGCGGGAGAAGTACAAAGAGAAATTTAAAGGGAGACACCCGGATCGTGCAAAAGAAGTCGACGAGTGGGATGACCTTACTTTCCTTACGAAGGCGAAAGTATGTAATCAGGGTCGGATCACGAATACTGCGGTTATCCTCCTTGGAAAGAGCGAGGCCGCGCCCCTTCTCTCACCCGCAATTGCGCATATCACCTGGGTTCTCAGGGACAAGGATAAGATCGAAGTCGACTATACCCACTTCGGCCCACCGCTGGTCCTCGCCGTCGACAGGGTTTTTAGCAAGGTTCGCAACCTCACAGTCCGTATATTTCAGGAGAGACGCTGTTCCCCCTTGAGGTGACGCAGTATGACCCCTGGGTGATCCGTGAAGCATTGCACAACTGCATCGCCCACCAGGACTATCAGCAGGCTGCGCGCATTACCGTGACTGAGAGGCCGGACTCCCTGATGTTCACCAATCACGGCGATTTTATTCCGGGAACTGTCCTGAGTGTGATTGAACGGGATATGCCTTCGGATCAGTATCGGAACCCCTTCCTTGCCAGCGCAATGGTCGAGTTGAAGATGATCGATACCATCGGCAGCGGGATCAAGCGGATGTTTAGAATACAGCGGGACCGCAACTTTCCGATGCCGGACTATGATCTCGACGAAGAAGGTGTTGTGCGGGTCACGATTCCCGGCCGGGTGATCGATGAAAGGTATACCCGGATGCTGAGCGAGCGGAAGGACCTGACGCTGATGGACGTGATCGCTCTCGATAAGGTACAAAAAGGCCGGCCGGTAACCAGAGAGGAGCGAGATGTTCTGCGCGAGAAGAAACTCATCGAGGGGCGATCTCCGAATTTGTATGTGTCGGCGAGTGTCGCCGCCGAGACTGATACGCGGGCGGGCTATATCCGGAAGCGGTCGTTTGACAGGGCTTACTTCAAGGATATGGTGGTGGCGTACCTGCAAACGTATCATGAGGCAAGGTGGCCGGCGATTGAAGGCCTGTTGCTGGACAAAGTTTCTGATGCTTTGAACGAGAAGCAAAAGCGCGAGTTCATCAAGTCCCTCTTAAAGGAGATGCGAAAGGAGGGGACGATCGTGACCGTCGGGAAGACGAGGGGCGCGAAGTGGGTGCTCACCCCATCCTCTTCTAAGAAGGTATGATTGGGGAGAATTGGGGAAATTAATCCCAATTTCCTGCAACCGTTTGGAAAATAAACCTCTGTTCGGTGATATTTATACAACCTGGATTGGGGAAGATTGGGGATCGGTTGTGGAGTATTGGGGATGCTATTTCAAACATCGACCTGAGATAGCATAATCTGGTGTTTTGGATCAGGAGCTTAACACGCTGCACTCATTCTGGTGTCCCGCTCAATCCCTCAATACACCCTCTTCTCCGGTATCGCGCCCCGCACACCGCCCCGGGGGTCCGCCACGTCGCCGGCATACCGCGGGATGACGTGGACGTGGAGGTGCATCACCGTCTGGCCGGCGGCTGCTCGCACGTTCACGCCGACGTTGTAGCCGTCGGGGTGGTACCGGTCGTCGAGGAGAGTTTTTGCTTCCCGGGCGAGGGCGAGGAGTTCTGCGTCGGTCGCGTCGAAGAGGGTGGGGATGTGCCTGGGTGGGGGGTTCCGATCCGGGCCTCGTCCGCGCCGATGAGGCCTCCGATCTCTGGTTTATCCTTTCTTCTCTTCTTCGAGAACACGCCTGTAGAGAGCATCGTGGATCCAGAAATTTCCCTGCTCCCGCAGCCGGTCCATCTCCTCTGCAAGCGATAGGACCAGCCCTTCATGCTTTGCCTGGATCAAGAGGCCGATGATGCCGGTGACCGGGAGATCGTAGAGTCTCGCTACGCGGCGAGCCTCGGCCTCGTCAAGGAGGAGCACGTCGGGCCGGGTCTCGATGGCAAGGACGATGCTCTCCGCTTCGCCGGCGTGGAGTTCTTGTTTCAGCAGGCGGACCAGGGCCCTGTTCGAGGGCTCGACCACGCGCAGCCATCCTGATTCGCGGGCGTCCCGGATCTCGGTTGTGCCCGGACGATCCCCGCCCTGCTCTACGACTTCCTGCCAGACTGCCGGGGGGATGAATACTTCCGAAAACCGACGGAGCAGACCGATGCGGCCGACCAGGGAGAGATGGATCAGAGGTGAGGAATTACTGACCGCGAGCGGCATAAGCGATGTCCTGATCGAGGTCCTCGTCGGCGTAGTGCCGGGGGATCTTCCGTGCCCCGAGCAGTTCCTCCCACTCCCACCGGGTCATCCCCGCAAGCGCCGCCGCCTTCCCGGAAGAGAGGATGCCCCGCTGGTAGAGCGCCACGGCAAGCTCCCGCTGCAGTTCGGCGGCAACGGCATCGGGGGGGAGCCGGAGCGCCTGCACGATATCCTGAGGGACGGTTATGGTAACATCGGCCATAGCGGCTTCACCTGATAATAAGGGATGGGAGGGAGAACCGATAAATATAGTGGTGAGCGAGGGCCGGAGAGATCCTCTTCTCCGGTATCGCCCCCCGCACCCCGCCACGTCGCCGGCGTAGCGGGGGATAACGTGGAGGTGCATCACCGTCTGGCCGGCGGCGGTGCCGCACGGTGCAAAATGTTAACAGTCATGGCGTTTTAATTGATTTTAGACTCTGGATGCGGCAAAAAAACCAGATCCGCATGGCCTGAAGTCATAATCTTCTTTACTTCGGGAACATGCATAATACGTAAGGGCATACGGAAGGAAGAAGTGGCAATCAATGCGTGCAGTACGACAGATCTATCCTGTGAAACGCATCCGGACGTGATGCAGCAGATCCTCACCGGAGAGATCCGCCCTGTCGAGTCATCGGAGGCCGGGGCAGAAGCATGACTCCCGTTCGGATCTTCATCAGCAGCGTGCAGAAGGAGTTCGCCAACGAGCGGGCAGCCCTCCGCGGCTACCTGCGGGGCGATGCACTGATGCGGCGGTTCTTTGAGGTCTTCCTATTCGAGGACGTCCCGGCCGCCGACCGCCGCACTGACGACCTGTACCTCGACGAGGTTCGGCGTTGTGACATCTATGTCGGGCTGTTCGGGAGTGACTACGGCACCGAGAACTCCGGAGGGCTCTCCCCGACCGAACGGGAGTTCGATCTCGCCACTGCCGAGAGGAAGTGCCGGCTCATCTATGTCAGGGGCACGGACGATGATGACCGCCATCCAAAGATGCGTGCGCTCATCGGAAGGGCAGAGGCGGGGCTGATCCGGAAGCGGTTCAACACCCCCGCGGAACTGGTCGCCGGGCTGTATGCGGCGCTCGTCGAGTACCTGGTGGAGAAGCAGTTGATCCGCTCCGGTCCCTTCGACGCGGCCCCGTGTGCCAGGGCGACGCCCGGCGATCTGGACCCTGAACGGATGGCATGGTTCATCCGCACGGCCAGAGCGACCCGCCGGTTCCCCCTCGCCCCCGATGCATCTTCCGCCGAACTGCTGGAGCACCTGAACCTGCTTGATAACGGGCAGCTGACGCACGCAGCGCTCCTTCTCTTTGGAAAGCAGCCGCAACGGTTCCTGATCTCCTCCGAGATCAAGTGCGCCCACTTCCACGGCACCGATGTGGCCAAACCGATCCCCTCCTACCAGGTTTACAAGGGCACGGTCTTCGATCTCGTGGACGCGGCGGTGGACTTCGTCCTCAGTAAGATCGCCCTCTCGGTCGGGACCCGCGAGGCTGGCCCGCAGGCCCCGGTGCGCTACGAGATCCCGAAGGAGGTGGTGGCGGAGGCGATCGTGAATGCGGTCGCCCACCGTGACTACACCAGTAACGGCAGCGTCCAGGTGATGCTTTTTGTGGACCGGCTGGAGGTCTGGAACCCGGGCGCCCTCCCGCCGTCCCTGACCCTCGAAAAGCTCCGGCAGGCTCACGGCTCGGTGCCGAAAAACCCGCTCCTCGCCGAGCCGATGTATCTCGCCGGCTACATCGAACGGATGGGCACCGGGACGCGAGACATGATCCACCGCTGCATTGAGGCAGGTTTGCCGGAGCCGGAGTTCGCCGTCAGTGATGGGTTCCAGACGATCATCCGCCGGACTCTGGCTCCCGGCCGGGTATCACAGCCAGAGTCACAGCCAGAGTCACAGCCAGAGTCGCTGGAGACGAGAGTCCTCCGGCTCCTCGAGGACGAACCGAAGTCCAAAGCAGAGCTCTCGCGGGGGCTCGGACAGAAAGAGATCTCAGGTCAGCTCAACAAGGTTGTCCGCCAACTCCTAGCAGACCGGACAATCGAGTACACCATCCCTGAAAAGCCGAGCAGCCGGCACCAGAAGTACCGCCTCACCGGGCAAGGCCAGGCTGCGCTCGCGAAAGGTTCCGGAGGCGATGCTCCATGAGCACCTGCGACGAGTGTGAGCGTCTCACGTAGGAGCGGGTCGTCACCTCCTTTTGGGGGATGCGTGAAGACAGGCTGAAAGAGGTGACAAAAAGCACACCCGCACGACATCACTGTCGCTCTCCGCGGTCTGGCCGAGAAAGGTCTCCTGATACGCGAAGGTTCAGGCAGGAGCACGTTCTCCTACCGGCCCGGCCGCCACCCGATGGGGGGATGGATGTTCGGAACTCCGGGGGCGGCCCCGCTCTCCCCTGTAGTCCGGGAGGTGCGGCCTCTCCTGGTCGAGCTCTGCTGAACACTCCCGCTGCGATTCTTCCTGGTATCAGTCCTTTTAGTATCTCCTCTTCTCCGGTACCGCGCCCCCCGACCCCGCCCCGGGGGTCCTCCACGTCGCCGGCGTACCGCGGGATGACGTGGACGTGGAGGTGCATCACCGTCTGGCCGGCGGCTTCTCCCACGTTCGCGCCGACGTTGTAGCCGTCGGGGTGGTACCGGTCGTCGAGGAGGTTCTTTGCTTCCCGGGCGAGGGCGAGGAGGGCGGTGAGTTCTGCGTCGGTCGCGTCGAAGAGGCCGGCGACGTGCCGGAAGGGGATGAGGAGGAGGTGGCCGGGGCTTGCCGGGTATTTATCGTAGCGGGCGTAGCAAAGGTCGTTTGCGAGCAGGATCTCATCTCTCTCCGGGTTGCAGAAGGGGCAGGTCAGATCGCCCATGCTTCGTACCCCCGGACGTGGATGAGGTAGGCACATTGTTCATGCATTTTAACTTCCATCATTACAAGATTAACTTCCAAAATCATCAAATAACGCTTCGAAGTCATCAAATAATACTTCCAAATAAATAGTAGTTATGAAAACCGATCGAGGTGGGCACATTGATTCTTTTGAGGATCCAACATTTCATTTTCCGGCAATCCGAGGCATACAGGCGGGAAAAGAATATTATATCACAATGTTTCCTCTGAAGGTCATCCCAAAGCTCCTCTCATTTGACGATAGCGACCTCCCTCCAAAAATGCGCGCTCAGCGGACATTGAATCACGCTCGCGTTCCCGTGATCGCTAAATACCTTACTTCCAATCCGAAGGACTACGTCCTATCTTCCATTACTGCATCTGTTGACGGTGATGTCCAGTTTTTCCCCTCTGGGCAGAGGGGGGACGACAGCAAAATTGGGCAACTCATCGTCCCAATGACTGCAAAAATAGTTGTTAATGACGGACAACATCGGAAAGCTGCTATTGAGGCTGCTCTCAAGTCTCGACCCGAGTTGGGACTTGATACTATCTCTGTCGTTCTCTTCATGGATTTGGGATTGAAGCGCAGTCAACAGATGTTTGCGGATTTAAATAAGCATGCTGTCCCTCCTACAAAGTCGCTTGGTATTCTGTACGATAATCGCGATCCCTTCTCACAACTGGTCTTATCACTTCTGGAGACTGTTCCTGTCTTTAGTGGGCTAACTGAGTTTGAAAAGACTACGATATCTAATCGCTCTGTCGAGATTTTCACACTGAGTAGTGTCTACCAGGCTACAAAAGCACTCTTGGGGAGAAGCCCCGATTTACAGGAAAATTTTGATGATTACATAAACATTGCTTCCGAATATTGGAATGGAGTCTACCGTAACATCCCTGAATGGCAGTGGGCTGTGGAAAAGCGAGTGACGGCTGAGAAGCTGCGGAAGGAATATATCCACGCGCACGGTGTTGCGCTCCACGCACTCGGTAGGGCCGGGCACGCTTTAATAGAACAATATCCTGATGTTTGGCGGGAAAAACTTCCTCTATTGCAGAAGATTAATTGGTCCCGTGAGAACACAAAAGTATGGGAAGGCAGGGCAATGGTTGGCGGTCGCATTAATAAGTCACAGGCAAACCTGACACTAACAACCAATATCATTAAACTCTATTTAGGCCTGCAGCTAACCCCGGATGAGTTAATTGTTGAAAAAAATCTCAATATGGGTGGTAGTGGAGCCAGCGTATGACAGAGACTACACCTGATGAACTGCCAGCATCCACTGAGATCTCTTCGATATTCGAGGTAAGGAACATTGAGAGTATCTACGCAGAGATCCGAGATCTATATTTAAGCGATCACAGGCCCTGGATTGTAGGCTACAGCGGAGGTAAGGATTCGACTACTGTTGTCCAGCTCATCTGGAACGCACTTAAGGGGCTCTCTCCTGATCAATTGACCAAACCAGTGCATATAATCTCTTCTGATACTCTCGTCGAGACGCCTGTTATCGTTGATACCATTAATGAAAACCTCGATCGCATAAACAAAGCTGCTCAGGAACATGGGTTGCCGATTCGAGCCATAAAACTCTATCCACGGATACAGGACTCTTTTTGGGTTCTTTTGA
>ENA-UOUL01001753-UOUL01001753.1-bioreactor-metagenome-genome-assembly--contig:-NODE-1753-length-28349-cov-33.896081_pt1 | contig 28349 bp, 20 predicted proteins | sample MGYA00249838_ERZ747220 | MGnify/ENA primary metagenome ERZ747220 (study PRJEB28778, sample SAMN05720191) | bioreactor metagenome | isolation source: Anaerobic biogas reactor | place: USA:Washington...
CGTCGCGACCTGCCCGGTGATGACCACCATGGGGGTCGAGTCCATGTAGGCGTTCGCGAGCGGCGTGACGATGTTCGTGGCGCCGGGCCCCGAGGTGACCATCGCGACGCCGGGGCGACCGGTGGCGAGCGCGTAGCCCTCGGCCATGTGGCCGGCACCCTGCTCGTGGGGCACGAGCACGTGGCGGATGGGGCTGTCGATGATCGGGTCGTACACCGGGAGGATCGCTCCCCCCGGCAGCCCGAAGATCACCTCGACCCCCTCCAGCTCGAGGGCCTTGATGAGGGCTTCTCCACCGTTGGTGTTCATGTTCGTCCTGTTCGGGGTCCTGGTGGTGGGCTGGCTCGGGCGGCGTGGAGGCCGGCCGGGCCGTCCGCGCCCCGGCCGGAAAACTAGGACGACCTCCCGCTACGGGAGGTCGAGGGCGCACGCGCGGGCGGACTCCGTGTCGTGCGCCGTCAGGCGGATACGAGGAGGAGGCTGGTCGCGCGCATCGGGTCCAGTCTGGCGCGGTCACCACCCGGTTGCCAACCACCACGGGCCGTGGCGCTCATCGGGCGGGGGTCACCTTCTGCACCAGCTCGGCCTCGTAGCCCTCCAGCTCGACATTGGCGATGCTGAAGGCGTCGACGGCCTGGCGGCAACCCGACCATGCGTCGTAGTCGTCCACCACGATGCGTCCGCCCGGCCGAACCCGGTCGTACACCGCCTCGACCAGCAGGGCCACATCGCGACCGGTGCCGCCGATGAACACGGTGGTGAACATGTCCGCCGGATAATCGCGCAGCTCGTTCAACGTCATCAACCGCGCCGACTGACCCTCGCGTCCGATGTTGCGCGTCGCCCCGCACACCGTGTCGGGCGAGGCGCTGCGCAGCAGGATGTCGCAGGCCCTGCGCAGGCTGTCGCGGCGCTTGACGCTGCCGGGCGGATCGCCGGCTACCTTGCGGAGCAGGGATTCCCGGAACCCATCCGGGCGGATTCGGGCAACGGTGCTCACCTCCTCTACCGGATCGATCTCGAAAACGACGAGGCGGCGACCGCGCTCGTGAAGGGGGTCCTCACCACCCTCGATGCCCTCTTCTCGAACGAGACCGTGACCGTCGACACCGCAAACCACAACGCCGCCCGGATCTGGAAACTCTACGGGACCGTATCCCGGAAGGGCGACAACACCCCCGAGCGGCCCCACCGGCGGGCGAAGGTCCTCAGTGCCCCGGAGGAGATGGCTACCGTCCCGATAGATCGGCTCCGGCATATCGCCGGGCTCATCCCCCGGGAAGAGCCTCTCCGGAGAAAGAAGGGACCCGGCATCGACCTTGCCGCCTGGCTTCTCGACCACAACATCGCGGTTCGGTCCACCCGCCCCTGGCAGGGCGGCACCCTCTTCACCCTCGCCGAGTGCCCGTTCTCGTCGGCCCACAGGGACGGCGCGTTTGCCATCCAGTTCGCAAACGGCGCCCTCTTTGCCGGCTGCCACCACGACTCCTGCGGCGGGGGAGCCCAGCGGTGGCCGGAACTCCGGAGGATGTATGAGCGGAAGAGACAGAAAGCAGAGAAAGAGCCGGAGGAGCGGCCCGCCCCTCCTCCTCCGGCCGCCGACGAGCACCGCGAGCGAGCCCTTGCGATCCTCCGGACCGGCGACCCGTTCACGTTCCTCCTCGACACCTTCAACAAGAACCACGTCGGCGACCGGACCCTCGCCGAGTGCCTGGTGATGTCCATCGCCTCACAGTCGGTCGAGAACACCCGCGGGCTCCACGTCGCCATCTCCGGCAACTCCGGGAAGGGGAAGAGCCATGCCTGCACGACGATGCTCAACCTCATCCCGGAGGCCTACAAACTCACCGGCACGGTCTCGAACAAGGCGCTCTACTACGCCGACGGCCTCCGGCCCGGCACCGTCCTCCTCTTCGACGACACGACGCTCTCCGGCGACCTCCAGGAGGTCCTCAAGTCGGCAACCTCGTCATTCCGGGAGCCGATCGTTCACCGGACAGTGACCAAAGACCGGCAGCCACAGGTCTGCATCATACCGGAGCGGTGCGTCTGGTGGCTCGCCAGGGTCGAGATCCCCGGCGACGACCAGGTGCTGAACCGGATGCTGACGGTCTGGATCGATGACTCGGCCGAGCAGGACCGGGCGGTGCTGGAACACCTCAAGGGGGTAGAGGCAGACGGACCGACCAATGGCGACGACCCCGACGTCCTGACCTGCCAGGCGCTCTGGTCGGTCTTGAAGGAGCACCGGATCTCTGTCAGGATCCCCTTCGCCCGGCGGATCGGGTTCTCAAACGCCGCAAACCGCCGGAACCCGGGGATGCTCTTTGACCTGATCAAGTGCCACGCGGCACTCCGGTTCCTGCAACTCCCCGGAGAGGAGGTGGACGGCGTGATCCGGATCGAGGCGACCCGGGAGGACTTTGACGCGGCTGCCTGCCTTTACGGGGCGATCAACCAGGAGATCGGGAGCCAGGAGTCGAAGTTGACCCGGAACGAGGCAGCAGCGCTCCGGACGATCTCCCGGATGGGCTGGGAGACGTTCACCACCCGGATGCTGCAGCAGGCGACGGGGCTTTCGTACCACCAGGTACGGCGGATCCTGCAGGGGTATACGGCAAAGGACACGACCTACTGCGGGCTCCTCGAGAAGTGCCCGGCGCTTGGTGTGGTGGACGCGACGGTGTTTGACGATTCCACCGGGACGGCCGTCCGGTGGCACGAGCTCCACTTCCAGTTCGATGCCGGGCGCTACCGGGAATGGGTGGCGGAGCTCTCGGTCTGGCTGGAGGATGAGGAGGACCCCTCCCCGGACGGTGGTTGCAACCCTGGTTGCAAAGGGAGTTGCAAAGGGGGTTGCAAAGAGATCCCGGAGGGGGAATCTCAATCTTCCGGGGAGGGATCGGAGAATAAGGATATAGTATTACATATTGATGATCAAGATCAGGGATCGTTTGCAACTTATTCAGGAGCAGGGCAATCCCCCGATCCGGTTCTGGGGGGCTCTGGCGGTTCGGGTACTTCCGATCAGGGGCCTATGTGTGATCCCGGACGGGTTGCAAAGGGTGAGCCTGAATGCGGCTCTACACCGCGGAATCTGGTACCCCGGGGTATTCCTTCCGCAGAGACCGTTTGCAACCCCCCTTGCAACTCCGGGCACAACCGGGGTGCGGCCGGCGTCCGGCCCCTGCCCGGGGTGCTTGACCCGGGAGCGTTTGAGCGGGTGCGGGTGGAACTCGGCCGGTGTGCGATCTGCGGTGTGAGGAAAGCGGTTTACCGCTCCCCTGAGGCACAGACGCATATCTGCGAGGGGTGCTATTCCCGGCTGGTCCGGGAGGGGAACGCGAGGGCGGGGGTGCGGTGAACGACTGGCGCGAGCATCGCGGCCTGAAGTCTTCGGGTTTCTCCAGCTCCGGAATCAAAACCTGCGGGCTTCTCCTGCTCAGTTCGCACCTGGCGGTGCTCGTGCTCTGGTTCTCGAAGCCTGAGGGCTTCTCACGCTTCTGGCCTTCGGCCAGTCGCGTTCCGAACCATCGCATCCCGTTGCAACGTCGCACCCGTCGGCCAGTTGCCAATCGCGCCTTCATCCCTGCGTTCAGAAAGGGTTATCTTTTGTTACCGGTAATACACACACATACAGACTTGTTTTCCCGGTTATAGCGGAATCTTCAGAGTCGAGGTGATAGGAATGCAGAAGCAGAAGTTGATCAATGCGTTGTTATACGCGGTGGAGCACGACGGCCGCATTGGCCGGACGAAGCTCCTGAAGTTCATCTTCTTCGTGGACCTCATCTACTACAACCAGCGAGGGACAACGCTCTGCGGGACGGCCTACATCCGCATGCCGAAAGGACCAGCCGAGGCCACGGCGTTCCAGTTGACGTCCGAATCGAACGCATACTTCGACGTGAAGGCGCCAACAGCAAATGCGCATACGGGAAGGAGAGTGCCAGGTGGTTCTTTCCGAAGAAACCCCTACGAGGCATACGAATACAGGCCCAGGAGCAAGGCAGATCTCACGATTTTTACACCTTACGAGCGAGTCCTCCTCTGGTCGGTGCTCCAGTGGATGAAGCTCAAGAGAACGGATCTCATCAGCGATATTTCCCACTACTTCCGCCTCTGGAAGGAGTTTTCAGACGGAGAAGATATCCCTCTCGAGTACTTCCAGTTGAACCGCCGCGAGAGGACGTATCTGGAACAGTCTGGTCTGCGCGCTGACGGCTTCGAACGCACGTTCTGTACAGGTATCCTCCCTCTCTCCACGGAGGTTAGCAATGCGCTCCACCCGCTGAATGCGGAGCGGATTGCCACCGTCGAGGAGGTCCTGGACAACTTCATCGCGGCATATCCCCTGCCTGCCCTGGAGATCTTCTACGACGCATACCTGGCGTGGGACGACGCCTACCGCTCGACGCTCCGCCACAACCCTTCGCACGCCCCCGCACTTGCGACCGAAGGCTGCGATGCCCTCTGCTTCGTCTCGCATGTCTTCGCGACGGATATGATCCCGGGTGTGTATCGAGAGGAGCAGTTGCAGGAGTTCTGCGACACCGCGGAGCGGCGCTTCAACGCCGAGCGGGACGCGATCACCCGCGATAATCCACCTTCGCTCACCCCGGATTCCGACGGCGAGGTCTCGGCCCTTGTCGATATGGCGATGCGCATCTCACGCGATCTCGCGTGCAGCGAGTCCCGGGCAGGGAGGAGGTAACCTGCCCTATTTCCTCGACAGCAACGTCCTCATCGGGTACTATTTTCACGTCGCCGACACCTGGGGCACGGAGGCCACGGACGTCTTCGAAGACCCGGAGCCGAACCACTCCAGCACGGGGGTCTGGGCCGAGTGTTTCGGGGACGGAACGGGAGGGCGGTGCCACACCATCCAGCAGAATCTCGGCCGCGAGTTCCGGCGGGCGATTGCGCACTTAAAGCGGGCCGGGTCAGCGGAGACCCTCCTCGCCGAGGCCGAGAGCCGGGGGTGGAAGATCGTCCCGCTTCTCGGGAATGTTGCCGAACTCTGTCGCGGGCAGCCGGCAGCGGCCCAAACGACGCTCCTCGCGGTGAAAGAGCGGTATGAAGAACTTTGCCGGCAGCGGCGCTGCGTTCTCGAAGACCGGAAGGTGCTGGCGCTCCACGCACGAGCGGAGCCCTATCGCGAGATCTGGAAACGGTTCAGCGCGGCCATCGAGGACTACGACGACTGCGAGGTGCTCCTCGACGCCCACCACGTTGCCGCAACGATCGACGGCATGGTGCTCTACACCGGGGATTACCGGCACATCATTGTCAACCGGGAGCTCATTCTTTCGGAGACCAACCTCCACGATGTCCGGTATTTAGGGGACCGGATAGGCGGGCGGCCGCCGGCGTGAAGTAAAGCCAGCTTCCGCTATCTTGGGCGCTATAATGCTCCGGCACGGTTCGCATTCGCATCGACCGGTTCAACCGGGTTTGCATACGCTTATCGACCCGTCAGTGCCATAGCCACCTATGGCGCACTGGACGATAACTCTCGCACGAGAGGGGGCCGCGATCGTCGTCCGGGGCGAGGGCGACGACCCCCACGCTCCCGAGAGGATCGACTGCGTGGTCCACGGCAGCCCGGGCACGGTATACCGGGCATTGCAGGATCAGGCCCGGCCCGTAGTCGATGCTCGCCGACCGGTGAGCGTGACCTCTACAGGATCGCCGACTGCGCCTATACCGAGGCGCTGCTGCATCCCGGGTGGTCGGTAAAGACCGATCTCCCTCCGCTGCCGGAGGAAGAGGAACTTCCGGAGGGGGCGGTGTCGTGAGGAGGAGAGCAGAGCATTCGGTCACCGGTTGAAGGCAGAACCCATATCTCTCCCCTCCGGGCTGCACGAGTAAATAGAAAGACTAATGCCCGCCTCTTTTCCATATTCCATTGATCGTCATGCCTGCTCCTCCCGAAATCGTCGATCTGGTCAAACGATTCGACCAGTACTATGCAAAGTACACTTCACCGTCCTACAACGAGTTCCAGGTCCGAAAGGAGTTCATCGATCCCTTCTTCGAGGCCCTCGGCTGGGACGTGAACAACCGGTCGGGACTTGACGAACGCTACAAGGACGTGATCCACGAGGATACCGTCAGGGTGGAGGCGTCCACCCGGGCGCCGGACTACTCGTTTCGGATCGGCGGCATGCGGAAGTTCTTCGTCGAGGCGAAGAAACCGGCCGTGAACCTCAAAGAGAACCCGGAGCCTGCCTACCAGGTGCGCCGGTATGCCTGGAGCGCGAAGCTGCCGGTCAGCCTGCTCACGGACTTCGAGGAGCTCATCGTCTACGACTGCACGGCGAAACCCTCACCGAAGGACAAGGCATCGACGAGGAGGATCGGCTACTACCGGTACACCGACTACGTCGAGAAATGGGACGAGATCGCGGCGATATTCTCCAAACAAGGCATCCTGACCGGCGGGTATGACGACTACGCCGAGAGCCTGAAGCAGAAGAAGGGCGGGAAAGGCACTGCCGGCATCGATGACGCGTTCCTCGCGGAGATCGAGGGGTGGCGGGAGATCCTCGCGAAGAACATCGCACTCCGGAACAAGGCTCTCTCCATCCGGGAGCTGAACGCGGCGGTCCAGAAGACGATCGACCGGATCATCTTTCTGCGGATCTGCGAGGACCGCGGGATCGAGGAGTACGGCCAGTTGAAGCGGATCGCCGCCGGGAGAGATGTCTACGAGCAGTTGAAGGGACTCTTTTGGTATGCGGACGACCGGTACAACTCCGGGCTGTTCCACTTCGCGGCAGAGCCCGGCCGGGAAGACCCTGACACCCTGACGCTCTCCCTCTCGATCGACGATAAGACTCTCAAGCAGATCATCGGCCACCTCTACTACCCGGATTCGCCCTATGAGTTCTCGGTCTTCCCGGCGGATGTCCTCGGGCAGGTCTACGAGCAGTTCCTGGGGAAGGTCATCAGCCTGACGCCCGGCCACCAGGCGAGGGTCGAGGAGAAGCCGGAGGTGAAGAAGGCGGGCGGGGTCTTCTACACGCCGACCTACATCGTGGAGTACATCGTGAAGCAGACAGTCGGAAACCTTCTTTCCGGGAAGGACCCGAAGGCGGTCGCTGACATCCACATACTCGACCCGGCCTGCGGCTCGGGGTCGTTCCTCCTCGGCGCCTACCAGTACCTCCTCGACTGGCACCTTGCGTGGTATATGGATAACCTCGTCCCGCTGCTCGCGAACGGGGCGAAGATGACCGACCCGGCGGTGCTGGCACTCCTGCCGGTGAAGCCTGCGCCGGCAAAGAGCGGCCGGGGCAGGAAGAAGCGGGCGGACGAGTACATCCTCCCGGTCTACCAGGTGACCGATACCGACTGGCGGCTGACGACGGAGGAGAAGAAGCGGATCCTCTTGAACAACGTCTACGGCGTGGACATCGACCCGCAGGCGGTGGAGGTGACGAAACTCTCGCTGCTCTTGAAGGTGCTGGAGGGCGAGAAGTCCGAGCGGATTGGAAAGCAACTGACGATCGCCGGCGAACGGGTGCTCCCCTCGCTCCACGAGAACGTCAAGTGCGGGAACTCGCTCGTCGGCCCCGATATCTACAACGATATGCAGGTGACCCTCGACGACGAGGAGACGATCTTCCGGATCAACGCCTTCGACTGGGGCCGGGCGTTTCCCGCCATCATGCAGGCGGGCGGGTTCGACGCGGTGATCGGGAACCCGCCGTATGTGCGCCAGGAGATCCTCGGCCGGGAGTTCAAGGATTATGCAAAGGAGCACTACGCGGTCTACCACGGGGTCGCCGACCTCTACACCTACTTCATCGAGAAGGGGGTCTCGCTCCTCCGGCCTGGCGGGCAGTTCGCCTACATCGTGGCGAACAAGTGGATGCGGGCGAACTACGGGAAGCCCCTGCGGGCGTGGCTGAAGGAGAGGCGGATCGAGGAGATCGTGGACTTCGGGGATCTGCCGGTGTTTCAGCAGGCGACGACGTATCCGTGTATTGTGCGGATGTCAACGGGTGAGCCAGGGTTGGCCTTTAGTTCCGTTCAGATAGACTCGCTTGACTTCTCAGATTTGGGGGCATTCGTAAGGGAACACTGCAACCCTGTGCCGCAGGAGAAACTTGACGACGCAGGGTGGTCGATGGTTAATGAATCGACGTTAGAATTATTAGAGAAGATAAAGCGTGTAGGAACTTCACTTTCGGAGTATGTCGGGGACAACCTTTACCGCGGTGTGTTGACTGGATTTAACAAGGCATTCATCATCGACGAGATAACAAAGAATAAGCTGGTTTCTGACGACCCCAAAAATGCAGAAATTATCAAACCGTTCATCATAGGCAAGGGTGTCAAACGCTATCAACCGCTTAACTCCGATAAATATCTGATTTTTACGCGGAGGGGGATCGACATCCGCCAATATCCAAGTATAGAACAATATTTGAAACAATTTAAACCTGAGTTGACACCCAAACCCCCAGAGTGGAAAGGAGATAAATGGCCGGGGAGAAAGCCGGGCCCTTACAAGTGGTACGAGATACAGGACTCGATTGACTATTATATGGAGTTTGACAAACCTAAGATCATCTATCCGGAGATTTGCAGCAAACCAGAGTTTACGTTTGATTTAGAGGGGAAATACGCCAACAATAAGTGCTTCATCATCTCAAAGGCAGACCCCTACTTATTAGGGATTCTCAACAGCAAACTGACCGCTTTCCTCTACGAGATGATCCTGCCAAAACTCCGGGGAGGGTTCTTCATGCCCGCTGCGGTGATCCTGAAGACTTTCCCCATCCGCACCATCGACCCCTCCGACCCCGCCGACGTCGCCCGCCACGACCGCATGGTCACCCTCGTGGAGCAGATGCTCGACCTGAACAAGCGCCTCGCGGCAGCGAAGACCACACACGAGAAGGAGGTGCTCGCCGGGATGATCGACGCGACCGACCGGCAGATCGATAGACTGGTGTATGAGTTGTACGGGTTGACGGGGGAGGAGGTGGCGATTGTGGAGGGGGTCAACGCATGAAAGACCGGGACATACCCCGCACCGCTCAGGGTTGCTGCTGAGAGCACCCGTAGACCCATCTCCACATATCACGCAGTCGTCACCGCGACTCGCACAGCGAACCACCCTACCACAACCCCTATAACCCCCCAAACACACAGGAAAACCCCTATATCCAGGGCAAAAATTTATAACCCAATACGATTATATAATCCACTGTTATGGTGGGGGTAGACCAGGCTCAGATCGACAAAATACTCGCCGGCGCATCTTCCGACGACCCGGAAGCCCGTCTCGATACGCTCGAGAAGGAGCTGGACTTCGTCAAGACATCGATCAAGCGGCTGCTCATCGACCTCCGGGAGCGGATGAACGAACTGGACAACCCGTTCACCTGCGCAGCACCCTTCGGAGGGAGCCGGCTCCCGCCGCCGGCACTCCCCGCCGGCATCGAGGACGACGACCTGCCCGGGCTGGACATGCTGCCCCCCGGCCCCTCGAAGGAGACAGACGACCTCCCGTTTCCCGGCTTCCAAAAGAAGACAGACGACCTCCCGTTTCCCGGCCCCTCGAAGAGGGCGGACGACCTCTCGTTCGCCGCAGGCCTCGGGGATGCCGGCCTCTTCCCGCCCGAGACCAGGCCGGCACCCCCGGCCGGGATAACCCCGGATACAAAATCCCCGGGAAAACTCAAACTCCAGAAGGTCCACCGGCTCTTTGCGTGGGTGCACCAGGGCTGTTCCAAATACGGGCACGAACACATGACGATCATGATCGACGCCTACCGGTCGATGGGCTACATCACCGATGAGGTCGCCGACCAGATCCGCGAGATCATGCGGATGGCCCCCGAGACCAGGAAAGATATCGCCGATATCGGCCCGAACGAGTTCGTCTCGGAGCTCTATGTCTTGAACCGGATCCTCGACCCCGAAGACGCGACGCTGGACCGCGACCTCATCGAGGTGCTGATGCTCGCCCGCCGCCGCCAGGGGAGACCGGACGCACCATCGCGGGATGCCGACGACGCCTGGATAGAACTCCTGGACAGGATATGATGAATGTCAAGCGAGACCTTCACCACCGCGATGTTCCTCATCGCCGCCATCATATCGGCCGGCGTCCTCATTAACGCAGTCTTTCCCGTGGTCTACACCCTCGCGGGCACGATCGCCTCGTCCTCCCACAAGGTGGACGAACGGCTGAGCACGGACGCCAGGATCGTCACGACCTACGCAAGCGAAGACAACCGCATCGCCCGCATATGGTTAAAGAACGTCGGCACCGGGAGGATAGCCGACGCCGACGTGCGGAAGGCCGACGTCTTCCTCGGGGGCCAGGGCGACTTCATCCGGTTGACGTGGAAGTCAGGCGAACCGCTCGCGTACGGAACCTGGACCCACAGGATACTCGAAGAGACCCAGAACAACTACTGGGACCCCGGCGAAACCCTCTACATCGAGGGAATGGCCGCAGAAGTCCCGGCAAAGGGACAGGTCGTCTACTTCCAGTTCGTCCTCCCCACGGGGCTCTCCCGGTCGACCACCTTCACCGCGAGTGATTAGCCATGAGCGCAGGACCCCTCATCGCATCAGGGATCGGCGTCATCCTCCTGGTCGCCACCGCCTACGTCCTCGTCGGCGGCACCCTCGCCACCACGGAGGTGATGGTCGAGGCGCAGAACAGCCTCGTCGCCCAGCAGGAGATCCGCATGCGGACGGCGATCACGATCCAGGATGCGGCGATCGAAGGCCAGACCCTGTACGTCGATCTGAAGAACACCGGGAGCGAACCGATCGTCGACGTCGCCGCAATCGACGTCTACATCTACCGCGACGGCACCCCCCACTACACCGGAGACTGGACGGTGGTGGACATACTCCCCGACGACATCCATCCCGGCATGCTCGACCCCGGCGAGACACTCTTCCTCGCCGTCAGGTTCGAAGGGAACAGCCCGGGATACGTCCAGGTCGTCACGGGAAACGGCGTCTCGAGTTCCGCATACGTGAGGTGAAGAGGCATGGCCACAGATAGCAGCATACCCGGGTTACCCGACCGATCGATCCTCTCGACCGGGAACTCCGAACTCGACAAGAAGATCGCCGACGGCCTCCCCCTCCAATCCCTCACCCTCATCGAGGGGGAGAACGACACCGGAAAGAGCGTCCTCACCCAGCAGATCATATGGGGCGCTCTAAAACAGGGGTTCAACGTCGACCTCTTCTCGACCGAGAACACGAGCAAGAGCTTCCTCTCCCAGATGGAGTCGATGAGCCTCGACATATCCGACTACTTCGCCTGGGGCTATCTCCGGGTCTTTCCCATGCACGTCGTCGGGTTCGAGTGGACGAAAGAGAAGATGCAGGGGACGCTTGAACGGATGATCGCCTACATGGAGCAGAGCAAAGCGCAGGTGATCGTCATCGACTCCCTCACCCTCTTCACCGAGTACGCCAAGCAGGACACCGTCCTCACGTTCTTCACGAACTGCAAAAACCTCGTCGACCACGGCAAGACCATCCTGATCACCCTGCACACCTACGCCTTCGTCGAGGACTCCCTCGTCCGTATCCGCTCCATATGCGACGCCCACCTCTTCATGAAGAAGGCGCTCGTCGGCGGCAAGTACGTCATGATGCTCGAGGTCGTCAAGGTCCGCGGCGCACGAAAGACCACCGGGAACATCATCAGTTTCGAGGTCCACCCCGGGTACGGCATCAAGATCATACCCGTCTCGGTCGCGAAGGTGTGAGAAGCATGAGTTCGGCGCTGGAAGCAATGATTACCCTCCCCTTCGAGCCCGAGTTCATCGACGAGGGGAACGACTGCTACAACAACGTCGAGTCCTGCGTCCTCTACCGCATGCTCCCGGCAAACGCAAAAGACTACGTCAGGGCAAGCCCCCACCTCCTCGAGTACCTCCACATCCTGCCGGTCAACACCGTCGGCATACCGCTCTTCCTCTCGGAGCTGAAGCGGGACCTCAAATCGATGGAGAACCCGAACATCATCTACCCCGTCAACGAGACGACGTTCGTCCACATCTTCTCGGACCCTAACGACGTCCGGAACTGGTACATACCGATCGAACCCTCGTTCCTCCACTCCGTCAAAGAGATCGTGCCGGTGATCGAGGCAAAACTGATCGACATGATCGACGCCCTCGACGAGGAGCCGGTGACCGAAGAGGCGCGCATCGAGGTGCTCAAGAACTTCATCCGGCAGCTTGTCTACGTCCGGCAGCCGGGCGAGGAGGTTGACCCGTCCCGGCTTGCCGGCACAGCGGCAAAAGACATCAAGTCCCGGATCAAGACCTTCCTCGTCTCCGACATCGGTGCGTCGGCAACCCGGCAGGCTCACGGCCACCCCACCCTCGCCGACGGCCGGCTCATCCTCACCGCGCAGGAGTACAAGGCGCTCGAATACCTCATGGTCCGCGACAAGATCGAGATGGGGACGCTCAAACCCTTCCTCTCCGACAAATACATCGAGGATATATCCTGCAACGGCGTCGGGCCGATATTCATCGAGCACAAGATATTCAAAGGCTTGAAATCGGTCATCGGTTTCAAAGACTCAGGGGAGCTCGACAACTTCGTCATCAAACTCGCCGAGCGGATCAAACGGCCGCTGACCTACCGGAGTCCCATCGTGGACGCGACCCTCCCTGATGGTTCGCGTATCAACATCGTCTACGGGACCGAGATCAGCAAACACGGCAGCAACTTCACCATCCGTAAGGTGAACGAGGTCCCCTTAAGCATCCTCCAGGTGATCGAGAGCGGGGCGTGCGACTACATGATGGCCGCCTACCTCTGGATCTGCCTTGAGTACGGCATGTCGATGTTCGTCTCCGGCGAGACCGCAAGCGGCAAGACGACGACCTTAAACGCCCTGACGACCTTCCTCCCGCCCGAGAACAAGATCGTCACCATCGAGGATACCCCCGAGCTGACCGTCCCCCACCGGAACTGGACCCGCGAGGTCGCGAAGGCCAAGGGGAAGGGCGAGGGCGAGGGCTCGGAGATCACGATGTTCGACCTCCTCAAAGCCGCTCTGCGCCAGCGCCCGAACCAGATCCTGGTCGGCGAGATCCGTGGCGTCGAAGGCTCCGTCGCGTTCTCCGCCATGCAGACCGGCCACCCGGTGATGAGCACCTTCCACGCCGCGTCGGTCGAGAAACTGATCCAGCGTCTCTGCGGAGACCCGATCAACATACCAAAGACCTACGTCGACAACTTAAACCTCGTCATCATCCAGAGCGCCGTCAAACTCCCCCGGGGCGGGACCGCCCGGCGGATGCTCAGCATCAACGAGCTCGTCGGCTACGACCCCGAGACCCAGGGGTTCTCCTTCATGGCGGCGTTCATATGGGATCCGGCAACCGACATGTTCACCTTCACCGGCAGGGGGAGCAGCTACCTGCTCGAGAACAAGATCGCGACGATGCTCGGCATACCCGAGAACCGGCGAGCCGAGATCTACGACGAGATCGATAAACGGGCAAAGATCCTTGAGCGGCTCCACAAGGCCGGGTACACCCAGTTCTGGGACCTCTTCCACATGACCACGAAGATCAAGAAGCAGGGCCTGCTCACCATCGAGGTGTGATGTGTTCGAGGACGTCACCGAGCGTCTGCGGGCGGCAAACCAGGGGAAGATACCGTTTGAAGAGGAGGTCGGGCGTCTCACCGACCTCCGGTCCTCCATCCTCGAGAACAAGAAGATGGAGCAGGACCTGCTCCTCATGTACACCTACATGGCCGCGATCACCACGTCGGCCGTGACCCGGCCCGAGATCTTTCAGTACACGTCCGAGCGGATAGAGTACATCCCGTCGCGCTACATCGCCCAGGTGCAGCGCCTCGTCGCCGGGTGGGGCCACAGTTACGCCGGAGCGCTCCGGGCGGTCGCTGAACGGTGCCGTAACGACACCCTCCAGAGCATGCTCAACCGCTACGCGAACTCGATCGACTCCGGCGTCCCCGACGACGCCTTCATCGAGACAGAGCTCTCGAGCATCCGGAGCATCTATCGAAACTCGTTCGAGCAGGGGCTCGAACTCCTGAAGAAGTGGGGCGACGCCTACATCGCCATGCTCCTCTCGGGATCGCTCGTTGCGATCATCATCATGATATCGGTCGCTATCTACGCTCCGGAAGGGATAGACTCGGCGCTGAACTCCTCTTACGCGATCATACTCGCCATATCGGCCTTCGGCCTCATCATCATGTACCGGGCCGTCCCCGACGACCCCCGGACGCACGGGCTTGCCGGGGCATGCTCAAAAGAACAGGGCATCGTCAGGAGGATGGAGCACCTCGTCGTGCCGATCACGGCGGCGATCGCTCTCCTGCTCGTCCTCCTCGGCGTCAACGCCGGCATCATATTCCTGCTTGCCGGCCTCATGCTGATGCCGCTCGGCATCATCGGCTATATCGACGATGCGAACATCGTCAACCGGGACAACGACTTTGCCACGTTCATCCGGAGCCTCGGGGCGATCATGGGCGGCAAAGGCATCACCACCGGCGACGCGCTCAGGGAGGTGGACCGAAAGTCGCTCATCCACCTCGATCCGTTCATCGCCTCCGTCTCGACGAAGCTGAACCTCGGCCTCGACGAGGCCGGGAGCTGGACGAAGTTCATCGGCGAGACCGGCAGTTACCTGATCTACAAGTACATGCACATCTTCCGCGACGCCGTGGCCCTCGGCGGGTCTCCCGACGCGATAGGCAAGATCGTCGGTTCATCGATGCTCGAACAGGTGCTGCTCCGGAGGAAGCGCGACATGATGGTGAAGGGGTTCGTCGTCCTGCTCATACCGATGCACGGGGCGATGATCGGCATCTTCGCCTTCCTCTTTGAGGTCCTCCTCTCCATGTCCCGTGCGGTGACGGAGGTGATGGAGCATTTTGCAGAGACATCGGCCGCGCTCTCGGGCGGGACATCCACGATCGGCGGCGCCATGAGTTCGTCCCTCAACATATTCGCCAACTTCCCGGAAGATACCATGCGGGCCTACGTCGTGACGATCCTCTTAATGCTGACCGTCGCAAACACGTTTGCAGGAAAGATCGTCATGGGCGGCGACCGGTATATGTACTACTTCTTCGCAAGCCTGCTCTCCGCAGTCACCGGCGTCATCTACATCGTCGCACCGATAATCGTGGGCATATTCTTCAACATCCCATCGTTTGCGGGGGTGTGATATGAGAGAGGGCCTTCGACGCGCGCTCCTCTTTTTGATCACCATCGGCATGGGCTCGCTGATCATACTCGTCGATGCCCCGGTCGAGGTCATACTCGCAGGAACCGTGCTTGCAGGGTTCTTTGCGCTCGTCATCACCGGCGCGCTCGACCTTGCGGAGCTCAGGCCCTCGCGGCTCAAAAGAGCCCTCAGAGAGCGCAAAAAGCCCCCGGAGGCAAAGAAACCCGACATACCGGCCGAAAAGCCGCCCCGCACCCGGGGATCCGGCATGCTCGGAACGCTCGCGGCATCGGTCCGGGAGACGATCGCGCACGCCCGCGCCCCCGAGGTCGAGAAGAAGGACCGGATCGAGAAGATAGATGCCCTGCTCGATGAGGCGGTCGACGGTACGGCCCCAAAAAAACCCGCGGTTCCGGCAAAGGCCGGCGGGGGCGCAGTCGACCCTCTTGCCTCGCTTGCGGACCTCGATATCGACGCTCTCGCGGAGATCGACCAGGACGGCGAATCGCCCGGTCCCGGGACGGCGATCGAGTCCGACCGGATATCGGCGGATGCCGTATCGGAGATACTCAAGGCGCACCAGAACGATCTCGACGGCATCAACCTCACGCCCGGGATCGATCTGGCCGGCAACCCCGACGCAACCCTCCCGGCGATAGCCGGAGCCCCGGGCGGCGACGGCATGCCGGACCTGAGCGCCTTAAACGAGGAGCTCTCTCTCCTTGACGATCTCGACCTCGACGAGATCGAGATCGAGGGCGAGGAGAAGGAGGAGATCCGCGCAGAAGAACCCGAAGAGGCCCCGGAGGAGGCAGAAGAGCCGGAAGAAGAGTTCGACATGGTCTCCTTCGCATCCGGCGGCACGGTCGACGACGACCTGATCACATCGCTCAAATCCGATGCGAAGAAGAAGAAGTTTGTGGAGGACGTCAGCCTGGTCCGCGACCTGAAGGGAGAAAAATACGATGCGAGGAGCCTTGCTCTGGAACTCGAGGAGATCCTCGCGGCGATGCGATCACAACGATGAAATTCTCGCGGGAGATATCATAGAGAACGATGAAGTCTGTTCCGGTAAAGGTCGAGCACGAAGGCAGGTGGGTTCCGACGACGATGGGTATCGGCGAGGACCGTATCCGGATCGCCGCTCCCCTCGACTGCGAGATCACCTACAAATCCGTGGTCGATCTTGAGGAGAAGAAGAACCAGGTGACGATCACCGCCGGCACGGACAAAGACCTGGTCTATCGCATCGCGTCGGTGGAAAAAGTCCTCTCGGTCTTGAAGAAGTTCATCATAACCCAGGCGAGCGCGTACCGCCTGAACGCCTTCTTCATGTCGCCCGCAATCCGCGGGGGGGTGCTCATCCAGGATGCCCGGTGGGAGAAGGGGGCGATCGCCGTCATGAAGACCGGCATCTGGTTCGTCGGCCAGGAGACCCAGGTCTGCATCCCCCTCGCGGATGTCGCCGGCATCGAGCTCACGTCACGGGAGATCCAGGAGAAGAACCTCGACGTCGTGAAGATCGACCACCTCATCGAGAACGAGGTCGTGACAAGTTTCGTCCTCTGCCCGATGACGACGCTCCAGGTCCTCTACAACTTCCTCAAAGAGGCGACGCAGGACTCCGATGTCAGCGAGGAGCTCGACCCCCTGACCGGACAGGTGGCCATGCTGGTCTACAGCGGCATGGACTCAAGCGCCATCGAGAACATGCTCAAACTCTCGCATAAAGACCTCGAGACCGTCTACGACCGGCTCCTCGGCACGGGGCTCGCCGAGGTGCTCTACATCAGAAAAGAGGTGCAGTTGACCGCGAAAGGCGTCCGGTACATTTCTAATGCGATGAAATCCTCATCGAATTAATAATACCTTTTCTCAAGAACAACAAGGCCTATATAGCGCGTTCTCCAAATAATCATCAAGTGGTTTTTGATGGGGAGAATCCTGATCGTCGATGATACAATGTTTATGAGAACGCTGCTGAAGAATATTCTCTTCTCCGGCGGGCACGACATCGTCGGTGAGGCGGCCGACGGGGCGGAGGCCGTCGCCAGGTACCAGGAACTCAGGCCCGACCTCGTCACGATGGATATCGTCATGCCCAAGGTGAACGGTATCGAGGCGCTCAAGGCCATCAAGGCCGCCGACCCGGCGGCAAAGGTCATCATGTGCACCGCGGTCGGCCAGGAGCAGATGGTCAAACTCGCCGTCAAGAGCGGGGCGAGAGGCTACATCGTCAAACCGTTCCAGGCTCCAAAAGTCCTCGAAGAAGTCAAAAACGTCCTCAATGCGTGAGTTATGATACGGGTTCTGATCGTCGACGATTCGCTCTTCATCCGGACGATACTCCGGGATCTCCTCAAAGATAGCCCGGAAATCGAGATTGTCGGAACGGCGGTCAACGGCATCGACGCTCTCGCAAAAATTGCAGACTTAAAGCCCGACGTCGTCACCCTCGATATCGAGATGCCCCGGATGAACGGCCTCGAGGTGCTTGAGGCGCTCCGGAAGGAGAGGGTCAGGCCGAAGGTGATCGTCCTGAGCACGCTGACATCAAGGCAGGCCGATATGACCCACCGGGCGCTCCGGCTCGGGGCGGACGACTTCATGCTCAAACCACGGGACGTCCCGAACGTCAGGGGGATCGAGCGGGAACTCATCCAGAAGATCAAAAACCTCGTCTCGCTCCCGGCGGTCGTGCGGTCGTCCACGGCCCCGAAGGGCAAGGCCGATGCGGTGGTCCTGATAGGCTCGTCGGCCGGAGGCCCGCCGATGCTTGACTCGCTCCTCTCCGCGCTCCCCGCGGACCTGCCTGCGGCGGTCGTCGTAACCCAGCACATGCCCGAGGGGTTCACCGCATCGCTCGCCGAACGCCTGAACCGGGTCTCGCCCCTCCCGGTGAGAGAGACCGCAAATGGGGATACCCTGCAGACCGGAACCGTCCTCATAGCGAAGGCCGGCTACCACACCGTCATATCGGGGGTCTACGCCGGCGCCCAAAAGACCGCCGGGAGGGTCGTCCACTCGACCGCTCCTCCCCTCCATGCGGTCCGGCCTGCCGTCGATATGACCTTCACATCCGCTGCGCGCGTCTTTGGCCCGCGGACCGTCTCCGTGATCCTTTCGGGTATGGGGAGCGACGGCGGCGAGGGTATGCTCGCCTTGAAGAACGCGGGCGGCAGCACGATGGTCTGCGCCGAAGAAGACTGCCTGGTCTACGGGATGGCACGCTCCGCCCTTGCGCGGAACTGCGTCGACAGGGTCGTGCCGCTCAAAAACCTCGCACACGAGATCGCACGAGCCGTCAGCCGGCTTTAGGTGAGATCCATGTTTGATGAAGAGATATACCGGAAGCTGTTTGTCGAGGAGTCGAGGGAGAACCACGAGAACATCGTGACCAACCTCCTTGCCCTTGAGAGCGGGGAAGATCAGCAGACCGCGATCGACGAGATCTTCCGGTCCGCGCATACGCTCAAGGGGATGTCCGCATCGATGGGTTTTGACGCGATGGAGCACCTCTGCCACTCGATGGAGGACGTCTTCTCGCTCATCCGCAGCGGCCGGCAGGAGGTGACGGCATCTCTCACCGATCTGCTGCTCACCTGCACCGATACGATCGAGGGGATGCTGGACGCGATCGAGGCCGGCGGGACCCCGTCGGACGAGCGGTCCGGGAGCCTGGTGCAGGATCTCCGGGTGTTCGCAGAGGTCGAGACCCCCTCCGGTGAGCAGGAAGCATCCGTGGAAGCGGTGCCCGCCGAAGAGGCCGGCGGCCGCCCGCTCTACACGCTCTCGATCGCCGTCGACCCGTCCTGCACCATGAAGGATGTGCGGGCCATGCTGCTCCTGCAGAACCTTGAGGGTATCGGGACGGTCCTCTCGACAACCCCCCCGCGGAGCCTCCTTGAGGACGGGAAGTTCGAGAACTCGTTTGAGGTCCTCATCGAGAGCGATGCGGGCGAGGATGCGATCAGGACCGTCGCCTCCGGTACCGAGATCGCCCTTCTCGCCCTCTCCCCGCTCTTGCCGGAGGCGGCCTGCCCGCCCGAACCGGAAGAGGAGGCAGAGCGACTGCAGCGCCCGGCAAAAGCCGAGAAGACCCGGGAGATCAAGAACATCCGCGTCGATATAGAGCGCCTCGACCGGATGATGAATTTGGTCGAAGACCTGGTGATCAACCGGGGAAGGCTTGAGCAGATCGCAAAGAAGCACGGCATCAAGGAGTTCGACGAGGCGCTGAACATGGTCGGCCGCTCGGTCTCCGACCTCCAGAACCTCATGATGGGGATCCGGATGATGCCGCTCGAGCGCATATTCAACCGCCTCCCGCGGGTCGTGCGGGACGTGGCAAACCACGACGGCAAAGAGGTCGAGCTCGTCATCGAGGGCGGCGAGACCGAGCTTGACCGGAGCATGATGGACGGCCTCTCCGATCCCCTCCTCCATATCATCCGAAACGCCGTGAACCACGGGATCGAGACCCCGAACATCCGCGAAGCCGCCGGAAAACCCCGGAAAGGGCTGCTCAGGCTGACGGCGCGGAGGGATAAGGACAACGTCGTCATCGATATCGAGGACGACGGCGCCGGCATCGATACCGAGCGGCTCCGGAAGAAGGCGGTCGAGAAGGGTCTCATGGCGCCCGAGGCGGCGGCGGCCGCGACGAAAGACGACCTCATCGCCCTGCTCTTTGAACCGGGGTTCAGCACGGCCGAGACGATCACGGACATCAGCGGCAGGGGCGTCGGGCTCGACGTGGTCAAGAAGACGATCGAGTCGCTCAAGGGGACGATCAAGGTCGAGTCCGCGTTAGGGGCGGGGACGAAGTTCGAACTGGTGCTGCCCCCGACGATGGCGATCATCGACGTCATGATGGTCCACATCAACGGTATGCGGTGCGCCATCCCGATCAGCAACGTCGTCGAGGTGGCGCAGATGAGGATGGACGCGGTTCACCGGATCGGCGATAGCGAAGCGATCCTGCTCCGCGACCAGATCCTGCCCGTGCATCGCCTCGAGGATATGTTTGGCCGGACGCGGAGGAGCGACACGCTGGTCGTGCTGCAGAACAACAGCAGGCGATGCTGCATTCTTGTCGATACGGTGGACGGCCAGCAGGAGGTGGTGGTGAAACCGCTCTCCCGGATTGCCGGCAACTGCCGCGGGATCAGCGGGATCACCATCCCCGGGGACGGCGATGTTGTGCCAGTGCTCGACGTAAATACAATGGTTTAGGAGAGATTTTCATGGAACTTGATCCGATTCAGATGGACGCGCTGGCGGAGTTAGGCAATATCGGTGCAGCGCATGCAGCGACAACCCTATCGCAGATGTTGATGTGCCCGATCGATATGACGGTGCCGGAGGTGCATGCCGTCGATATAGCCGATATGCACAGTTACATAGGCAACGAGATATCGGCCGTGGTCGTCTTCCAGATCCAGGGCGAGGTCGCGGACGGAGGGTACATCGTCGTCAGCATGCCGCGGGCGACCGTCATCCAGCTGACGAACCAGATGCTCGGTATGACCGATACCGATCGTGAGATCGACGATATGGACCGGAGCGCCGCGATCGAGATCGGGAACATCATGATATCGGCGTTCCTCGATGCGACCGCCGAGCTCCTGGGCATCGTCATGCTGCCGTCCCCGCCGGCGCTGGCCATCGATATGACGCATGCGGCGTTTGAGTCCATCGTCGCGCAGGTAGCCGGCGACGTGAACGACATCCTGATCTTCAATACGGAACTCGAGAGCGAGGCGCCGCCCGTCTACGGGAGCATCTACATGCTCCCGAACACCGAGCTCATGCACCAGCTCTTCCACATGCTGGAACGCCTGATGGAACCGATCTCATAACGGGCCTCCGGGATACCATGGAGAACAACTTTTTTAGCGAGGTAAAGGCCGTAATCCTGGGTCTCGGCGAACTCCGGGTCGGGACATGCCCGATGGGGACGATCGGGCTTGGCTCCTGCGTTGCGCTCATCCTGCACGACCAGAGGCGATCCCTCGGGGGGCTTGCCCACATCATGCTCCCGGAGAGCCGCGGGAGCGTCGATCGCCCCGGCAAGTTTGCGGATACCGCGGCAAGCACCCTCCTTGCGGAGATGGAGATGTGCGGGAGCTCGAAGTTCGCGATCGCCGCAACCCTCGTCGGCGGTGCGAGCATGTTTGAGTTCTCGGCGAACTCCTTAAACATAGGCGAGAGAAACATCGTCGCCGTGCGGGATGTGCTCCGCGACCAGGGGATACGGATCGTGCACGAGGAGACGGGCGGCAGGATAGGGCGGTCCGTCTACTACTGGCCGGAGGGGAAGGGCCGCATCGTTGTCAAGAGAGCGGACGGAACATGCGCCAGACTCTGATCTTCTTCTTCATCCTGTCATCGCTTCTCCTATCCCCCTCGTCGGCCGTCTCCGTCGACGTCCCCGACTTTCACGCTTGGATCGCATCCGCCGGCGTGACGGATGCGATCAACGGCCGCTACGGGGACGTCATATTTGCGACCGACACCGGCATATCGTTCTACGGAGCGAACGGCACCTGGCACTCGGTCAATGCACGGTTTCCGGGGGAGACCGCCTACGGCCTGCTTTCGCCCCTCGACTCCATGGTGACCGCAATCGCCCTCGACGCGGGCGGCCACCTCTGGATAGGATACCCGAACGGGCTGCAGATCGGGGATGGGAAAAGGTACCAGAGCATCCAGGACCAGCAGTTCCTCAAGAACCTCAACATCGGGTGCATCGTGCGGTGGGGAGACGACATGTGGGTTGCCGCCGGCCGGGCGGGCCTCCACCGCTACCACGACGGTGCCTGGACGTGGTATAAGCCGCTCGGCCCCGAAGGGCTCGGGTGCTACACCGTCGTGAGCATGGCAGTCGACGCCGCAAGCGACGCGCTCGTCGTCGGGTCGGAACAGGGCGGTCTCCGGGTGCTCCGGAACAGAACCGGGGAGGTCCGGTTTGAGCCGGTGACCTGCGACGACGAACCCGTCCGGGGGATATCCGAAGTCCGGGTCGACCCGTTCGGGGGCGTCTACCTCTTCAACCGCACGACGGTCCTTCACTACGACCCGGGCGGAAAAGTCACGCCAATCCTCGATACCGGCGACCTGAACCCGTTCCCGGTCGCCATCAACGATCTCGCGGCAACCTCCGGGGGGATGCTTCTTATCGCTACCGATGACGGGATATACGGCTGGAACTCATCGGGCGTCGCCCTCCACATCGCCTCCGGCGACGGCATCCGCTCAAACGTCGTCAAAAAACTCTTCATCGATGCCGACGGCCGGTGCTGGTTCGTCGTTCCCGGAAACGTGGGCTACATACCGCCGACGGCGGGGCACGCCACCCTCGATCTTGCGGCCGCCCCCGTTCTCGCGCCGCACGAACCGGAGACCCCTGCGATCGAGACTCCGACAGCGGATATCCCCTCCGTCGAGCCCGCCGGGGTGCCGGATATGCTCTCGGGCGCCTGGGCATCCTTCGTAGAATGGGTCAACGCCCGGCTGGCCGGGGCCTGAGGGCGGCAAACCGCCTCAGGACTTCGATATCTCCGTGTAGTAGTACTCCCCGGCCGCGACCTGCTCGCGGTCGAGGAACGACCCCGGCTTGTTGATACGCGGCCGTCCGCTCTTATCCCGCCGGAAAGTGACGCCGAGAGCCGAGAGGAACCGGTTCATGCCCGGCGCCATATCGAACGGCCCCACGGCCTTGCCGCGGATACCCGGCTCGCCCTCGAAGACGAGGATCCGGTCGCTGATCATATCGATGACGTAGATGTCGTGATCGATGACGAGCGTGCTCGCGCCCCGGCCTTCGGCGTGTTTGCGGATCATCCGCGATATCTTCACCCGCTGCTCCACGTCGAGGTGGGCGCTCGGCTCGTCGAGGATGTAGAGGTCGGCGTCGCGCGAGAGGCAGACGGCGATGGCCACCCGCTGCAGCTCGCCGCCGGAGAGCGTGTTCACCGGCGCCTGGAGGAGCGGCGAGAGGGAGAGGGGTTCTAAGATCTCGTGCTGGTAAAACGACGTATCGAACTTCGTCGTCGTCTGCCGGAGAACCTCCTCGACGGTCGCATCCGTATCGCCTTTGAGGTACTGGGGTTTGTAGGAGATCCGGACACGGGTGTCCATCGACCCGGTATCGGGCTCGATCACCCCGGCAAGGAGCCCGGCGAACGTGCTCTTCCCGATGCCGTTCGCCCCGAGGACACCGAGGACCTCGCCGCTCCGGATCTCTCCGCCGCCGACGGAGAGAGAGAATTGAGTAAACTGCTTCGTCATCGCCGGGAACGTGAGCAGGACCTCCCTATCCGTCCCGGCGGCGTGCGCCCGGGCATCAAACGTCACCGCATACGGCCTGAACCTGACGTTCTCTTCCGGGAGGAACCCCTCGAGGTACTGGTTGATACCGACCCGGACGCCCTTCGGGTAGGTGATGACGCCAAAGACCGCCGGCTCGCCGTAGGCGATATGCACCGTATCGGCAAGCATATCGAGTATCGCGAGATCGTGCTCCACGATAACGACCGGCCGCTCCCGGGCGAGCTCCCGGATCAGGTCTGCCGCGGCCATACGCTGGTAGACGTCCAGGTAGGGCGTGATCTCATCGAAGAAGTAGAAGTCGGCATCTCTGGCAAGGCATGCTGCAATCGCCACCCGCTGCAGTTCGCCGCCGGAGAGGTTCGTTATCGGCCGGTCGACGACCGCCTTGAGAGAGAGCCGGTCGATGTAGTAGCCGAGTTTGCCGCGCTCGTCGGTGGTCGCGAGGAGGTCGCGCACCGACCCGGTGAAGACCTTCGGTATCTGGTCGATATACTGCGGTTTTACGGCGACCTTCACGTTCTTCTGCGAGAGCACCTGGAGGTAGTCGAAGAGCTCGGTCCCCTGGTAGAGGTCGAGGACCTCTTTCCAGGAGACCGGGGCGTCGGTCCTCCCCAGGTTCGGGACGAGCGTGCCCGAGAGGATCTTCACCGACGTGCTCTTCCCGATACCGTTCGGTCCGAGTATGCCGGTGACCTTCCCCTCGATGGGAATGGGAAGGCCGTAGAGGACGAACCCGTTTTTGCCGTAGCGGTGGGTCGGCTGGTCGAGCTCTTCGGGGAGGTTGACGATGGCGAGGGCCTCGAACGGGCACTTCTTCACGCAGATGCCGCACCCGACGCAGAGTTCCTCGGATATGACGGCTTTCTGGTCTTCGCCGATGACGACGGTCTCGTCGCCGGTCCGGACACGCGGGCAGTAGAGGATGCATTCGGTGCCGCACTTGACGGGGTGGCACCGATCGCGGTGTACAACAGCGATACGCATGAGGGATCACAGAACGGTGGTGGTCAGGAGGATCGTCCAGGTCATGAACCAGAGCGCAAGCGTCATGAATCCCTGGTAGAACCAGTCTTTGCCGGCCAACTCCATGTAGTCGATCCGGAGGAGCACAAATATGTACTTCTGAAATACGATGCCCGCCGCGAGGAGGAACAGGCCGATGATGCCGTTTGCCTGGAGCCCGCTCACCGGGTCCGGGGTGCCGGAGAGGTAAAACGAGAGTCCCCCGGCCAGGATGCCCATGAAACAGGCGGTAAGCGTCCGCTTTATCCGATTTCTATGCTCGACCTGTTTCTCGGCACGTGTCCGCGGCCGTGTCTTATCAACCTCTGCTGCTACCACATTATCGCTCATCGTGACACCAGTCTGAACCATTCCGGGAAAGGATGTCTTTCCGGGGCGGTGAACCACGAAGGGCAGGCTCCCGGATCGACAGAACTACTACATTATAGGGTCTTCTCCGGTTATAAAGGTAAACCACCCCACACCCCGGGGTGGGATGCCCTGCCTCAAGGTCCGCAAGGCCGGGCCGGCGAGCGCCCGGCGGCGCACCGCACCTCCGGGCCCCCCTCTCTCAGGCTATCCCCGTGCCCGCCCTCACTCGAGCCTGTAGCGCAGGAGCGCTGCAACGCCACCGAGGGCTGCCAGGCGCTCGCCGGGCTCGAACTCGGTGCTCAGCACCACGACCGAGGCGTTGATGCGTTCGGCCTGCTCGATGACCCTCGTAGCCTCTTCGTCCCGGAGCAGGGTATCGGAGACCAGGACCGTCTCCGCCGCACCGTAGGCAACCGCCTTTCGGACATCGCCGATGCCGTAGGCGACGGCACCGTCGGTTGCTATCCGGAGCAGGACCTCATCCATCAGCCTGACCTCCCGGGCAAGGTGGAGGTCGCCGAGCAACCGCTCGAGGATCCCCTGCCCGATCACCTCCTGCACGGCGCCCCGCCCGATACGCCGCGTCTCGACGACGACCATCCGTCCTGCGACATCGGGCGCACGGGCTCTCACGTAGTCCGCAAACTCCTCCTTCACGAACCCCGGCCCCGCGACGACAAGAGGCCCCGTGACCGCAGAGAGCGCTTCGAGCGTCCTCTCGTAGAGCGTCGACCGGGTGCCGGCATCCGCACCCTTGCTGCTCCCGACCGTGACGGTCGTCACCCACTCCGGGCCGAACTGGCGCAGGCGGTAGACCTGCGCCTCGCCCTCCTCGACGCTCACGACGTGGACGACGCCGTACGCGGAGGCATCGACGGCCCGCCGGAGCCGCTCGCAGTCGACCGACCGCCAGAATTTGATGACCGAGAGCTCGAACCCCGTCTCGACGTTCAGGGTATGGTGCGAGGCGACGTCCACCCCGCTCTCGATGACCCCGGCGATGCGGAGGCGGTTTGAGTGCGGGTGGAACTCCACCTTCTCGACCCGGATGCCGAGGCGGACCGGCCGTTTCTCCGTCTTCTCCGGCCGGAGCTTATCGGTCGCCGCCTCCACGCTCCGGAACGTCGTCGCAAAGACGAGGTCCCCGGGGCCGACCAGGTGGGAGAGGTGCCAGAGGTCGTCGAGCGTCTCCGGGAAGAGGCGTATCTCCCCGAACCGCCTCTTCAGTTCCCGCACTTCGGCCTTCATGGTTCTGCGATATCCGATCCGCCGGGCGGGACGAACGCGGCGACCGCCTCGGTGTTCAGGGCGTTCTTGAGCCCTTTCCACTCGTCCTCCGGGAGTTTCTCCCTGAGCGCCCGGACGACCTTCCTTGCAGTATCGTTTGGCTCGAACTGCCCGGGCCGGAGCTCCACCCGGACGCCGGTGCGGGCAGCGACTGCGCCGGGCGGGCCGCCGATGACGGCGACCTCGGGCTCCATCGCAAGACCGATCGCCACCCCGAGGGGGACGTTCCTGAAGTACTGCCGCTCGCCGCGGACGATGAACGCGCCCCTTGCGACGTACTCGCCGGATTCGGGCGTCTTGCTCACCTGGTCGGGGCGGGCGGCGTAGACGTCCGCCGTGAAATGCCCGGCCTTCCAGGCGTTCGAGTAGGACGCGGCGAACTGCGCGACCTCGTCCAGGTGAACGGTCGTACCCTTCACGATGACGACGCTCCCGCCGTGGACGTCGGCGTGGACGAAGAGGTCTTTGCCCTCCATATACTTCTTGACGAGATCCTCGTTCTGGGAGGCATCCCGGCCGCCGATGACGAGGACGCCGTCGGTGGTGGTGAACCAGCGGAACCGGTGATACCACCGCTTCTTCTGGAGGGCGAGGTTCTGCTTCCGCCGGGGTTTCTCCGGGACCGTCCGTTCCATGGCCGCGAGAGCGCCCGCCTTCTTCTTCTTGAACTTCTTGATCTGGTCGTAGTAGCGGCCGATGTTCTGCTCGATCGTCTCGTGGACGTAGACTTTGACCCGCTCCCCGGCAAGGTCGACCTCCACCGCCGCCTCGGCGGGGTGGACCGCCCGGATCATCTTTGCCGCCGCATTCTCGCGGTTTCCTTTGAGGATCTGTTCGATCTCCTGCCACGAGCGGTTTTTGCTCGCCGCATCGAGCGTCGCTATGATCCCGGCGACGGGAGCGTAGTTCTCGTAGAGCACCTCCACGACCCGCCCGTTCGTCTCGATCTTCTTCTCAAACCCCTTGATCGCCTCCGCCTGGCGCCGGCGGATCACCTCGTCCTGGGAGAGGCGGGGTTTCTCGGCGGCGGCCTTCTCCTTCTCGCCCGCCGTCTTCGGGTAGAACGCATCCAGGGCCTCGCTGAACGTCGCGAACCGCTCGCGGACCACCTCGCCGCCAAGCACCACCGGCCAGCACCCTGACCCTGTTATAACGGGTTCCCGGCTCCCCGCGACGTCGGCCATCAGGCGGTCGAAGGACGCCCGGATCGCCGTGGCATCGACATCTGCGGCGGCGGCGCTCTTATCGACGCCCGCCATCCGGCAGACCTCTTCGGCATACGCGCCGCCGAGCATGCACCCGACGGCGAGCGTCCGGACGATGTCGCGGTCGGACCCGGCGAGCATCGCCCCGAACCCATCAGGTGTGAGGGTGGAGCAGTCGGTCCCGTCGAAGGTGTAGACCGCGCCCGGGACCACCTCCCGGGTCTTGAACCGGTGGTGCCAGAGGGGTTTGACGATCGTGTAGCCTTCGTCGCAGAGGACCGCGTTCCCCTCGTCGAAGAGCTCGAATATGAGGCGGTAGGTCGTATCCCTCTTCCCGACATCGATGCAGACGGTGCGCTCGATACCGAACTGGCGGATACCGAGCACCTTCCCGCCCTCGAGGTGCTTTCGGAGCAGCATCGCAAAGCTCGGCGGATTTTTTGGGGGAACGGGGAACTCCGCGGTGAAATGGGCGCGCCTCCCGGTCTCGACGAGCAGCTGGTACTTTGCCCGGTCCTCCCCGTTCAGCCTGATACCAAGGGTCTTTGCATCGAACTGGTAGATCTTGCCGACCCAGAGCGGGAGACGGACGGCGGCCTCCGCCACCAGCGCCCGGAGATCGACCCCGCTCATACCCTGTAGTGTTGCCATGAATTCCAGAATACATTCGGCCCGGTACCTAAAGAAGAGTACTGCCGGCGGCGACGCCGGGTTCTGGAGGGGATATCCATACGCTCCTTGCCGGCAGCCCCACCCCGCTCGTGCCTTCGGCAAAGGATACCCATACACTTCTGCCGGCAGCCCCCACCCCACCCGCGCCTTCGGCGCTCCTCCCCCGCCCCCTCCCGGGGGCAGGGTCCGTGCCCGGGCGTATATCAGGGGAGCAGCCGTGCCCGGCTCTTCTCCGGGATCTCCCCGTGCACTGGACCGT
>ENA-UOUL01001754-UOUL01001754.1-bioreactor-metagenome-genome-assembly--contig:-NODE-1754-length-28320-cov-5.056368_pt1 | contig 28320 bp, 28 predicted proteins | sample MGYA00249838_ERZ747220 | MGnify/ENA primary metagenome ERZ747220 (study PRJEB28778, sample SAMN05720191) | bioreactor metagenome | isolation source: Anaerobic biogas reactor | place: USA:Washington...
CCAAAGGTGCTGCGCAGCTTGTGCGGGCTTAGTTTTGGCTTTAAAGGCGCGCCCAATAAGGCGTATTTCTTCACCAGCTTTTCCACCGCCCGCTGGGAGATCCGGCGCCGCTGAAGGGAGAGAAACAGCGCGTGCTCGTGCCCTTCAAGAGGCTGGGTTTCCCTTCTTTCCTCAAGATAATCCAGCAAATAGCCGGCCACGCTCTGGGGGAAATATAGAATCGTCTGATCGCCCCCCTTGCGAGTGACTAAAAAGGAGTTGTCCTTAAAATTCAGGTGATCCATATCCAGCCCCACCAGCTCGCTCACCCGGATGCCTGTGCCCAGAAACATCATCACGATGGCGATGTCCCGCTTACGGGTGATATCCAAGTATTTTTTCTCTCGCTCATTAAGGCCCTCGCCGGACATCATGGCCTCAAGCATCCGCTGGACCTCTTCCTTTTCCATGTACAGAATGGGCTTCTGATGCCGCTTGGGCATGGATACCAGGGTGGCCACATTGGCGGGAATAAGCTCATTTTTAAACAGATAGTCAAAAAAAGAGCGCAGGGAGCTCAGCTTGCGCATGATGCCCAGGGACTGATTGGTGATCACCGTCTCCTGCTCATTGTCAGCATCGTTTTTGACATACATCTGCAGATAGTCCTGAAAACCGGTGATATGCCGGGCATTGATTTGTGCCAGATGATCAGGGCCCATCAGCCGAGGTTCTGTGTCTGAAAAATCCGACTCCTCAGCGCATAGGTATTGGAAAAAAAGCCGCAGATCATAGGCGTAGGCCTGGCGGGTAAGGGCGCTGGTGGTCTGGGCGATGGCGCGGAAATAATCCGTGCAGACCCTGGGCAGCTCCAGCTGCAGCTGCCGCAGCTTTTCCATGGCCAGCCGGGTGGATTGGGTGTGGTAAGCGGTTCGTTTCAAGGCTGTCTCCCTTATGGGTGTCATTTGGATCATCAACCGCCTCATTATACCCTGCCGTGCTTTAAGCCGCAAATCATGGCAGAACTTGCACCGGGCGCTACAATGTAAAATTCGGAACCAGATATTGACATTGTACATTGTGGTTGTCATAATAGGAGGCATGATGATGACGGAGGCAGGGAATGAATTCAATTGTTTTTAAATCCAAATTAGGGGAGAAGGAAGGCCAGTCCCTTCTGGTGGAGGGCATCCACAAGCCGGATCAGCTGGCACAAAACAGCGGGGTATGGATTGCCACCGCCGGTTCTGCTATGCTGACCCCCGGCAGCTATGAGCTTAACCAGCAGAATGCCTGGACGATGATCATCTGCCAGCAGGGCTCCTTTTACCTGAGCTTGAATGACCTGAAGATTAAGAGCCGGGAATGCTGCATGATTCCCCGGTTTCAGGAGAACGTCAGCCTGAGGATGGAGCAGGATGCGCGGATTATCTGGCTTCTGGTGGACGGGCCTTTGGCGGATGATTTCATGGCCAGGCTGGGCGCCATGCAGCACCGGGCCATGAAGCAGGGCGCTTTGCCCTCCCAGCTGAAGCTGGCGCGGCACATCGTGCAGGCGGCTGTGCGCATTGGTTCGGTGAAGGAAGCCTCTTCGGCCCAGCTACAGCAGCTGCTTTGGGGCCTGCTGGCCTCCCACTCCGGCCAGGCGGTGGCCATGGACGCGGTGCTTTCCCATGAGATCGCAAAGGTCATCGATGCCATGCGCAAAAACCAGTACCGCGATTCCTTTTCCTTAAGCGACATGGCCAGCCTTAGCCGTATGCCGGTGGAAACCTTCAGAAAGCGCTTTGTCTCCGAGGTGGGCATGCCGCCCCAGAGCTACCAGCTTTTTTGCAAGATGGAGCGCGCGAAGACGCTGCTGAAAACCGGCATGACCGTGCGGCAGACCGGCGTTGAGGTGGGCATGGAGGACCCCTATCATTTCTCAAAAACCTTTAAGAACATCGTGGGGATGAGCCCCTCCCACTACAGCAAGACCATCATGACCCACGTATGACCCTTTCACACCGGGAAACCCAGTTATTGCCCCCTTTGCAGCTGGCCTACATAGGGGACGCGGTGTATGCGCTGCGCATCCGGCTCAAGGCGCTGGAAACCGGCCGCGGCATGCAGCACCTGCACCGTTTCACCACCGGCTTTGTCAACGCCAGGGCCCAGGCGAAGGCCCTGGAGGCGATTGTGGACAGCTTGACGGACCGGGAGCTGGCGCTGGTGAAACGAGGCCGCAACGCCCATGCCCGTCACCCGGGGCCAAGGTCCGCCACCACTGCTGAGTATTCAGCGGCAACCGGGTTTGAAGCCCTGATCGGGTATCTTTATTTAACCGGGCAGGAAGAGAGGATTGACACGCTGGTGGAGTTTATAGAGACCCGCACAAACGCGCAGGAGGCGCAGAATGCCTGAAGCACATCTGAAGGTGGAGCTGCTGTCCATGACCCCGGAGGGGGAAACCCTGGTGGCCCTTGCGGCCAAGCTTTGCTATGCCAACAGCGATGTGGCAAGCCTTAAAGAAAAGGTGAGCGCCAATGACCAAAGCGCTTTTTTAAGGAAGATTCTGGAATCCGGCCATCTCTCTGTGGTGGAGCATGTGTCCCTCACCTTTGCCGTGGAAGGGGTGAGCCGGGCCCTTTTAGCGCAGCTGACCCGGCACCACATCGCCTCCTTCAGCGTACAAAGCCAGCGCTACGTGTCGCTGGAGAAGGGCTTTAACTATATTCTGCCGCCCCGAATCCAGGAGCTGGGGGAGGAGGCCGCGGCCAGATATCACGCCCAAATGGCGCAGATGCATACTTGGTACCTGGAATGGCAGGAGGTCCTGGGGCAGGGGGAAAAAGGCAACGAGGACGCCCGCTTTGTCCTGCCAAATGCCTGTGAAACCCGCCTGGTCATGACCATGAACGCCCGGGAGCTGAAGCATTTCTTCAAGCTTCGCTGCTGCGAGCGCGCCCAGTGGGAGATCCGTGCCCTGGCAACCGAGATGCTTCGCATCGCCAGGGCTAAGCTGCCGGGCCTTTTTAGCGAGGATGGCCCCGGCTGTGTCTCGGGCCCCTGCCCTGAAGGCAGGATGACCTGTGGCAAAATCAAGGAAATCCGAGAAAAATTCAAGCAATTATGAAACAGAAGGTAAAAAAATGAAAGAAAAAAGCCCCGCCTCATCAGGCGGCGGCCGCCCAGGCGGTCGAAAACCACAGCAGAACAAGTCAAGAAGCGGCAGCGTAAAAACAGGCCAGCGGCCCGCCTGGGAAGGCAAAGGGCCGGCAAAGGGGAAGGGCGGCTTTAGCGCCGAGAATCAAGCCCCTTGGAGAAAGGATAAGCCGGCCGCGGGCCCCCGCGGCACAGGCCCTTATCGCAAAGATTCAGGCAGGCGCAATGAGCCGGGCTTTGAAAAGCGTTACAGCAGGCCCGGCAGCCGGGACACCTATCAGCCCCGCCAGGACCGCGGACGCCCGGAGCCTGGCATGCCGTCCCCGGCTTCCCGGCGTTTTGGCCCCGGCAGCGATTCCGGCTTCTCGCCACAGCCCAGGCGGGCCTTCCGGCCTGCGCCGCCGCCGCAGGAAGTGGGGGAGGGGCCCTACCAGCCCGCACAGGAAGCCATTCCCGCCGGGATCAATCTTTTGACAGGGCGCAATCCCATCCGCGAGGCAATCAAAACCGGCCGGGACCTTGAAAAGCTGATGGTAGCTAAAGGCGATATCTCCGGTTCCGCGCGGCAGATCGTCAGCATGGCCCGGGAAGCGGGCGTCCTGGTGCAGTTTGTGGAGCGCAGGCGTCTGGACCAGATTGTCCAGAACCATCAGGGCATGGTGGCCTATGCTTCCGCCTACCAGTACGCCTCGCTGGACGAGATCTTTCAGGCCGCCAAGGATCAGGGACAGCCGCCTTTTGTGGTGATTTTAGACCAGCTGACGGACCCGCATAATTTGGGGGCCGTTATCCGCACGGCTGTTTGTGCCGGCGCCCACGGGGTGATTGTGCCCACACACCGGGCGGTGGGGCTGACCCCCGCTGCGGTAAAAGCCTCTGCCGGCGCTGTGGAGCACATCAAGGTGGTCCGGGTGGGCAACCTGAACCAGACCATCAAGAAGCTGAAAGAAAAAGGGCTTTGGATCTATGCGGCTGATCAGGCGGGGGAGGATTACCGAAAGGCCAAGATCACAGGCCCCTGCGCGCTGGTTATCGGCAGCGAAGGGGAGGGGATCAGCCCGCTGACGCTTACGCTCTGCGACCATCGCCTCAAAATCCCCATGAGCGGCACGATTGGTTCGCTTAACGCCTCGGTGGCCGCCGGCATTTTGATGTATGCTGTTTTCACCAGCCGGAATCCCCTGCCTTAGGCCTGGAATGAGGGCTTGCAACTGTTGACAAAGTGGGTGCTCTTGGATAGAATATCCAAAGCACTCACTGTGCGGGTGTAACTCAATGGTAGAGTTCCAGCTTCCCAAGCTGGCTACGTGGGTTCGATTCCCATCACCCGCTCCATGAGCCCACTGCGAATCCGCATGGGCAGGACGCCGGGAAACCGGCAAACCCGGCCGGCGTCTGCCCGGCACAACACGCAAAATCAGGAGGAGAAGCGAACCCATGGCAAAGCAAAAGTTTGAGCGGACCAAGCCGCACGTGAACATCGGCACGATTGGCCACGTGGACCACGGCAAGACGACGCTGACGGCGGCGATCACGATGGTGCTGGCGCAGGCCGGTCATGCCCAGGCGATGGCCTATGACCAGATCGACAAGGCGCCGGAGGAGAAGGCCCGGGGAATCACGATCAACACCTCCCATGTGGAGTACGAGACGGACAACCGCCACTACGCCCATGTGGACTGCCCCGGGCATGCTGACTATGTGAAGAACATGATCACGGGCGCGGCTCAGATGGACGGCGCGATCCTGCTGGTGTCCGCCCCCGACGGCCCCATGCCCCAGACCCGTGAGCATATCCTTTTGGCCCGCCAGGTGGGCGTGCCCTCCATCGTGGTGTTCATGAACAAGACGGACCTGATGGATGATGAGGAGCTTCTGGAGCTGGTGGAGATGGAAGTGCGCGACCTGCTCAACGCCTACAGCTTCCCGGGTGACGACACCCCCATCATCAAGGGGAGCGCGCTGAAGGCCCTTGATTACATGGTCAAGGACGGATCTGATCCAAAGAACGCGCCTGAGACCAAGTGCATTCTGGAGCTGATGGAAGCGGTGGATACCTTTATCCCCACGCCCGCGCGCGCGGTGGATCGCCCCTTCCTGATGCCTGTGGAAGACGTGTTCTCCATCACAGGCCGCGGCACCGTGGCCACCGGCCGTGTTGAGCGTGGCGAAGTGAAGGTGTCTGACAACGTGGAGATCGTGGGCCTGGCAGAGAAGCCGCGCACCGTGGTTGTGACCGGTGTAGAGATGTTCCACAAGCTGCTGGACAAGGCGGAGGCGGGGGACAACATCGGCGCCCTGCTGCGCGGCGTGCAGCGCACGGACATCGAGCGGGGCCAGGTGCTGGCCAAGCCCGGCTCCATCAAGCCGCACACGCACTTCTACAGCGAGGTGTACGTGCTGACCAAGGAAGAGGGCGGCCGTCATACGCCGTTCTTCAACGGGTACCGCCCGCAGTTTTATTTCCGGACCACGGACGTGACCGGTTCCATCAAGATGCCCGAGGGTGTTGAGATGGTGATGCCCGGTGACAACGTGCAGATGGAAGTGGAGCTGATCACGCCCATCGCGATTGAGCAGGGGCTTCGTTTCGCCATCCGCGAGGGCGGCCATACGGTGGGCTCCGGCGCAGTGGCGAGAGTGGTGGAATAAGAAACACCACAGCCCTTTTGACACAAAGAGAGGTGTAAGCAATGGCAGTTAAGGAAGCGCGCGCCAACATCGTGCTTGCCTGCAACGAGTGCAAGCAGCGCAACTACAACACCAAGAAAAACAAGAAGAACAACCCCGAGCGCATTGAGCTGAGCAAGTATTGCAGGTTCTGCAAGAAACACACGGCTCACCGCGAGACGAGGTAAGGGGCATGGCAGAAGGAAAGAACGTCCGCACCACAAATAAGGGCGCAAAGCCCAATTTGGCAGTGCGCGCGGCGAATTTCATCAAAAAGCTGCCTGCGCGCATGGTGCAGCCCTTTAAAAATACCTGGCGGGAGTTGAAGAAAGCCACCTGGCCCACGCGCAAGGACCTGCTTAACTACACCATGATCGTGCTGGCCTTCATGGCCTTCATGGGTGTGGTGATCGGTCTTTTGGACATGGGCTCATCCGCCCTGGTGGCCATGCTTGCCAGCTGGGCGGGTTAAGACAGGAGACTGAAGGATAATGCCGCAACAGGAAGCAAACCAAGCCGCCACTGCCCAGTGGTATGTGGTGCATACTTACTCCGGCTACGAAAACAAGGTGAAGGACAACCTTGAAAAAGCGGCGGAGAACAACCGCATGCAGCACCTGATCCAGGAAGTGCAGGTGCCCACAGAGGAAGTGGCCGAAATCAAAAACGGCAAGCGCGTCATCACCCAGCACAAGACCTTTCCGGGCTATGTGCTGGTGAAGATGATCATCACCAGCGAATCCTGGTATGTGGTGCGCAACACCCGGGGCGTCACGGGCTTTGTGGGTCCGGAGAGCAAACCGGTTCCGCTCACGGAGGCTGAGGTTGAAGTCATGATGAGCAGCCAGCCCCAGGCAGAGGCCACCAAACTGGTGGTGGGCGAGGAGGTTCGCATCCTCTCCGGCCCGCTTGAGAACTTCACCGGCGTTGTGGAAGCGGTGGATGTGGCGCGCGGCAAGCTGCAGGTTAAAGTCAAGATGTTCCTGGGCCGGGAAATGCAGGTGGAGATCGAACTCGACCAGGCCGAGAAAGCCTGAGCGGTTCTGCGCCCAGGGTTTCGTGGGAGGCGCTGTTTCGCGCCGCCTGACCACATTATGTAAAAAGGAGCCAAGACGACGATGGCAAAGAAAGTAATGGCGCTGATTAAACTCCAGGTGCCCGCCGCCAAAGCGACCCCCGCGCCCCCGATTGGGCCGGCGCTGGGCCAGCATGGCGTGAACATCCCCGGGTTCTGCAAGGAGTTTAACGATCGCACCGCCAAGCAGGCGGGGCTGATCATCCCGGTGGTTATCACCGTTTATGCGGACCGTTCCTTCACCTTTATCACCAAAACGCCCCCAGCCTCCATCCTGATTAAAAAGGCGCTGGGCATTGAAAAGGGCAGCGACAGCCCCAATAAGAACAAAATCGCCACCCTCACCCAGGATCAGGTGCGCGAAATCGCCACCACCAAGCTGCCGGATCTGAACGCAGCGGATCTTGAAGGGGCGATGAACATGGTCAAGGGCACAGCCCGCAGCATGGGCGTCACGGTCGAGGAATAAGGAGATTGTGGGAGGACTTTGCGCCGCTATCACCACAAGGAGGTACTGAAAATGAAACATGGTAAGAAATACCTGGAATCCAAAAAGCTCATCGATGAGAGCAAGCTCTACGACCCGGCCGAGGCCATCAGCCTGGTGAAACAGACCGGGAAGGCCAAGTTTGATGAGACGGTGGAGCTGTCCATCCGCCTGGGCGTTGACCCACGGCATGCCGAGCAACAGGTGCGGGGCGCGGTTGTGCTGCCCCATGGCACCGGGCGCACCGTCCGGGTGCTGGTGTTCGCCAAGGGCGAAAAAGCGGAAGAAGCCCGGGCCGCTGGCGCTGATTATGTGGGCGATGATGATCTGGTGGACAAGATTAAAAGCCAGAACTGGTTTGAGTTTGACGTCTGCGTCGCCACCCCTGACATGATGGGCGTGGTGGGGAAAATCGGCCGCATCCTGGGGCCTAAGGGCCTGATGCCCAACCCCAAGTCCGGCACCGTCACCATGGATGTGGCCAAGGCCATTGAGGAGATCAAAGGCGGTAAGGTGGAATACCGGATCGACAAGACCGCCATTGCTCACTGCCCCATTGGCAAGGTATCTTTTGATGAGGATAAGCTGGTGGAGAACCTGAGCGCCCTGATGGCGGCTGTGATCAAGGCCAAGCCCACGGCTGCCAAGGGCGTCTATCTGCGTTCTTTGTACCTGAGCACCACCATGGGCCCCTCCATCCGGCTCAACCCGCTGAAGTTCTGATTTAGTTTTTACCCTTTTAAAAGCTCCTTGCTTTCATCAGCAGGGAGCTTTTTTTGACGGCAAAAAAAGAGGGCGGCGCTTAATGTGCGCCGCCCTCTGGCATTTAAGGTATGATTAGGTCTCGTCGGATTCGGACTCTTCTGGGGTTTCCTCAGCTTGGGCTTCTTCCGCCACGGCTTCTTCATCCACCTGAGCTTCTTCTTCCACGGTCTCTTCAGCCGCTTCCGCTGCTTCAGGGGCCTCTTCCTCTTCGACGGGGGCATCCTCCTGCTCGGCTGCTTCCTGCTCCTTGGCCATCAGCTCTTCCCGGGCTTTGCGCATGGCAAGCTCCAGGGAGGTTTCCTGACGCTCTGCGGGGGCAGTGGCGGTGACTTCCGCGGCGGCGATGGGCTGATGCTCATAAACGCCGTAGTCCGCTTCCGGTTCGCCGGGGATGTCCGCGCTGTAGTCCATCACGGTGTCTTCCATCGCCTCGCGCACAGACAGGCTGATGCGCTTGGCCACCGGGTCCACCGCCAAAACCTTGACGCGCACGTCCTGGCCGGGGCTTAGGACGTCCTCCACCCTTTCGATGCGGGTGGGCGCCACCTGGGAGATATGCACCAGGCCGTCCACGCCGGGCTCCAGTTCCACAAAGGCGCCGAAGTCGCGCACGCGCACCACCTTGCGTTCCAGGATGGTGCCCACGGGATACTTCTCCTCCACATTGTCCCAGGGGCGGGGCTGCAGCTGCTTATAGCCCAGGGCGATGCGGTCCCGGTCCCGGTCCAGGGAGAGGATCTTTACCTCAACCTCCTGGTTGGCCCTGAGCACCTGGCTGGGCACGATGTTGCGGCTCCAGCTGAGGTCGGAGACGTGAATGAGGCCATCCACGCCGCCCAGGTCAACAAAGGCGCCGAAGTTGGTGAAGCGGCGCACAACGCCCTTGACCACCGCGCCCTCTTCCAGAGTGGCCCAGACGTCCTCCTTGCGGGCGGCGTTTTCAATGGCCAGGGCTTCCTTGCGGCTGGCCACCACACGCTTTTTGCTGTCATCAATTTCGATGATCTTCAGCTTCATGTCCTGGCCGATGAACTGGGAGATCTTGTCCACATAGCGCTGGGCCAGGTGGGAAGCGGGGATGAAGGCGCGCACGCCCTGGATGTCAGCCAAAAGGCCGCCCTTGACGGCTTCCTTGCCCACGCCGTCAACCAGCTCATTGGCTTCGAACTTGCCCTTGATTTCCTCCCAGACCTTGCGGTTGACGATGTTGCGCTGGGAGAGAATCACGTTGCCTTCGCCGTCGTTGACCTTGACGACCTCAACTTCGATTTCGTCACCCAGCTCCACGTCCTTGTCCACCAATTCCGCGCGGCTGAGCAAACCATCGGACTTGTAGCCGATGTTGACGCTGACCTCGTCCTCCGTCAGTTGGACCACCTTGCCAAGGATGACTTGCCTGGCGCGGATGCGCGTGAAGCTGTCCGCTGCCATCTCCATCATGCTCTGCTCTTTGGGCACGGCAGGGGCCTCAGGCTCCTCTTCCTCTGCGGGGGCTTCCTCTTCCACAGATGCGTCCGCTTCGGGCGCCGCTTCCTCTGAAGCTTCCGTTTCGGGGGCAGCTTCTTCAGCCGGAGCCTCAGGAGCCGCTTCTTCCGCTACGGGCGCCGCTTCCTCAGGAGCTTCCGTTTCAGGGGCGGCTTCCGAAGCTTCGGGGGTGACAGGCTCTTCAGCCTGCACGGCCTCAGCCTCCTGGGGGATGGGGTCCGCCTGGGTATCAGGCTCCTGGATCGGGGTTTCCGGGTCCATTTTTTCGTTGAGTTCCATGTCGTACATTTTGTCAACAACCTCCTTAAGTGACCACGCCGGGGTCGATGCGCCGGCGGTGATGCCGATGAGTTCCCTCGCGGGATTAAATTGGTGCTGGGAAAGCTCCGAGGCGTCCTCCACCAGGAAGGTATCCGGGCACCATTTGCGGCAGGTTTCTGCCAGCTTGCGGGTGTTGGCGCTCTTTCGGCCGCCCACCACAATCATTTTGTCCGCGCGCTTTGACAGCTCTTCCGCCTCGCTTTGCCGCCGGGCGGTTGCCTGGCAGATGGTCTTCCTCAAGCGAAGGTTGGGGAAACGGGACAAGAGATGCCGCGTGAGCGCCTCCCACCTGGTGGGGGGGAAGGTGGTCTGGCTGACCACCAGCGCCTCTGCGCAGCGATCCGGGAGTTGGTCCGCCTGAGCCTCGCTTTCGATCACAAAGCTCTCTGACTGACACCAGCCGAGGATGCCAATGACCTCTGGATGGCCGGCATCCCCCAAGAGGATGACAGGACGGCCATCGCCGCTTGACGCATGGACCAACTGCTGTACATGATGCACGAAAGCGCAGGTGCAGTCAACTGTTTTTTGCGCCGCTTTCCGGGCCCTTTCAAGCACCTGGGGGCCCACTCCGTGGGAGCGGATCACCAGCAGGCCGCCCTCCGCCTCCTCCGGGCTGTCCACAGCGTTTAGGCCCTGCGCCTGAAGGGAGGCGACCACCGCGGGGTTGTGGATCACTTCACCCAGGGAATAACAAGAAACTCCAAGGGTTTTGGCCTCCTCTGCGGCCTGGTGGGCGCAGGCCACCGCCCGGTTTACCCCGGAGCAGAACCCTGCGTGTGACGCTACTTGAATGGGCATGGCTGTAGTATCCCCATTATATCCAAGGTTTTCATTGAGTCACCGAGGAAGAATTGTTTTTTTCTTGTTCTAATTTTTCTTTTAGCTTTTGATAGACGTCCTGGATGTGGGCTTTAATCGCATCATAAGACAACTCGTTGTTTTCCCGGTTCAGTGTTTCAAAGGAGATAGGGTCCCCCACCAGCAGCTTCACCCGCTTAAAGGGGCGGGGGATGCCGTGCACATAGACGGGCAAAAGGGGCGCCTGGCTGCGCAGCGCCAGCACCGTGAAGCCGGACTGGATCTGCGCCATGGGCGGGCCGCCGGGGAAACGGCTGCCCTCAGGGAAAAGGCAGAGCACATGGCCCGCTTTTAAGGCGTTCAGGCTGGCGCGCATGGCGCCCATATCGCTTTGATGCCGACTGACGGGAATCATGTGCAGCTTTTCAACCACCCAGCGAAGGGGAGCAAAGCGGGTCAGCTCCCGCTTGCCCAAAAAGCGAATCTCATAGCGCTTCAAATGGGCCGCCAGGAGGATTGGATCCATCATGCTCTGATGGTTGGCAATCAGGATATAGGGGGCGCTCATAGCCTCCAGCTTTTCAGGGTTGAGCGCCCGCGAAGGGTAGAACAGGGCTGCGAAAGCCTTGACCACCACGCGGGCAAACTGGTAGAACCAGGTTTTCTGCTCCGGCTCAGACCTGCTTTGCACGATAATCCTCCACCAGCGCCAGGAGCCTTGCCAGGGATTCTTCAAAGGTCAATGTGGAGGTGTCCAGCACCACCGCATCCTCCGCCGGCCTTAGAGGATCATGCACCCGGCCGGTGTCCTGGGCGTCCCGTTTGATCAGCTCCGCCAGCACCGTGGGATAATCCGCCTTGCCGCCGCCGGCAATGATCTGGGTGTAGCGGCGCAGGGCTCGGGCCTCCGGGGTAGCGGTTAAAAACACCTTGATGTCAGCCTCCGGCAGCACCACGGTGCCGATGTCACGGCCATCAATCAAAAGGCTTTGCTGCCGCGCCAGCTGCTGCTGGATATCCACCAGGCAGCGCCGCACCGCCGGATACCGGGACACGGTGGAAGCCGCCTGGCCCACCGCCTCTTCCCTGAGCCGGTGGGTGACGTTTGCGCCGTTGAGCAGCGTCTTTTGCATACCTTCCGCGTATTCCACGGTGACGGCGGCCAGGCCGTCTTTGATCAAAGCCTCCAGGGCTTGTTCATTCCCGGGATCGATGCCGTTTTCAAGGGCATAGAGCCCCACGGCCCGGTACATGGCCCCGGTGTCCAGGTGCAGGATGCCCAGCTTGCGCGCCAGGGCCTCGCTTAAGGTGGACTTACCGGCGCTTACGGGGCCGTCTATGGCGATGGAGAGGGGCTTTATGGCCTTATTCATCAGCGGGCCATCCCCTGGGTGAGATCCCAGCCCTTCAGGATGGCATTCTGATGGGACACCGCGTAGGGCCCGGTGAGGGCGGCCTCCGCCATTTCCCGGGGGAAATGCACGCAGAGATGTCCGGTGAGGTCGTTGTTGGAGGTGTAGTCCACCTCGTGCCCATGGCTGTGGGTGGAGGCCATATAGACCCTGCCGTCGCTGAAAATCACCCAGACGGGCCGGGGCGTCCAGTTGTTGGCGCCCATGATGCTGTTCATGATGGCGGTGTCTTCCTTGGTGGGGGTGTCCCCGTCTGCATGCTTGCCAAAGCTGAAGAAGCGGAAGTTGTAATGCTTGCCGGTGGTGAAGTCATAGATGACCACGTTGCGCAGCCGCTGGGCGTGGCTGCGGATTTCGGTATACCAGTTGGCGTAGCGCACCTCGCTGGCCTTGGGGGCCTGGAAGCTGGAACCGGTGCTGCTCCCGGGCGCTGAGGTGGGCTGGGCCGTGGGGCTGGGCGAAACTCCGGCCACAGGGCCCACGGCGTTGGCGGAATTCAGCTTGGCGATGGTCAGCTTGCCGGCGATGCCGTCCGGATCCAGGCTGTTGCGCTGCTGGAAGGCCTGCACCGCCAGGGCGGTGCGGGGACCAAAGATGCCGTCTGCGGCGCCTGCTAAATAGCCCATGGAGATCAGGCGCTGCTGCAATTCCGTCACCTCGCTGCCCGTGGATCCCAGCTTCAGGCTGGCGATCACCAGGTTGCCGGGTGCCGGGGTGGGGGTGGCGGCGGGCGCGTTGCTCTTGGCCTCCGCGCTGTAAAGCGCTGTGAGGGTGAGGCTTCCGGCGATGCCGTCCGGGTCCAGGGCGTTGGTCCGCTGGAAGTTGGAGACGGCCCGGGCGGTCTGGGTGCCAAAGATGCCGTCCGCGTTGCCGGTGAGGTAGCCCAGCACAATCAGCCGGGATTGCATCGCCCGCACCGCGTCCCCCGTGGCGCCCATCTTAAGCAGGGTGGGGGTCACCTCCGGCACGGCGCCGGGGGTGGGCGTGTCACCATTGGCCAGGGCATAGATGCTGTAGAGCACCTGCTGGGTGGCCAGGTCCCCAACACCGGTGACAGTTAAGCCGTTGGCGCGCTGAAAGGCCCTGAGGGCGGCGATGTCATCGCTGTCGTAAATGCCGTCCGGCAGGATATTGTAATATCCCAGGGCCACCAGGCGCTCCTGCAGGTCGGTAACGGGTTGGCCCCGGGTGCCGGAGCGGATGACCACCACATTGTCCGCAGTCAGGGGGGTGGTATCCGGCTGGGAGGGCGCGGGGGTGCCCAGGAAGGTCTGAAGGGACAGCAGGGTAAAGCTGTCCGCCTTGCCCGTTTGCTTGATGCTGTGCGCTTTCTGATAGGCCCGGACCGCCTGGGCGGTGGCCTTGGTGTATTCATAGCCGTTGGCCCCATCATAATGGCCCAGGGCCGCCAGGGCCTGGTGCAGCGCGTAGACCGCGTCGCCATAGTCACCCTGCTGCATGGGATAGCCGTCAATGGGCGGCAGGGTGTTCACCAGGACGCGCTTGTTCTTGTTGTTGTAAACCCGTTCCTCATAGAGCAATTGCTGAAGCTCCGGCAGGGCTACGCCGGTGGCGCGCAGGCCGTTTTTGGTCTGAAAGGCTTTCAGGGAAGCCAGGGTGCCGGCGCCGAATTTTCCGTCGATGTTGCCGCTGTAATAGCCCAGCTCAGACAAGGCCTGCTGCAGGGCGCGCACCTTGGCGCCGTCAGAACCGATGGCCAGGGTTTCGTAGTTCACCTTGGCACTGGGGTCTGAATCCAGGGATTTACCGCTGAGATAGGCCTCGGGGATGTTGATGTATTCGGTCATCACGTAGCCGGTGAAATTGCGATAGGTGACCTTCTGGAAGCTGTCCTCGTCCGCCAGCACCTCAACGGTGGCGCCCTGGGGAATGGTCAGATAGCGCATGGAGGAGAGGGATTTGCCCTTGCGCAGGTTGACGGAGGAAGAGGTGGTGGTGTTATAGGGGTAGCTGGCCTCCTCCTCACCAGGGCTTTGGGTGGTGAACACGGGGGAAGGGGTGGGCGTAGCCGCAGCAGGCGTCCCGCTGTCCTCAGGGGCCAGCTGGGGGAAGAGCTTGGCGTAGGTGGCGCTGCCCACAATGCCGTCAGCCGTCAGGCTGTTGGCCCGCTGAAACCCGCGCACCGCGGCCTGGGTGGCGGTGCCGTACTTGCCGTCCACCACCCCCTGGTATAAGTTCAGCTCCTTAAGGCGCTGCTGGACCAGCTCCACCGCCACGCCCTGGTTGTCAGCGCGGATGGTGACGCCGTCAATGGCCGGCAAGGTCTTAACCCGGGTTTTGGCGCCGCGGCTGTTCAGCGGCGAGCCCTCAAAGAGCAGCTGCTGGCTTAAGGGATCAGCCTGGCCGGTGACGGAAAGGCTGTTGGCCTCCTGAAAGGCGCGCACCGCCTGGGTGGTGCCGCTGCCGTATTTGCTGTCGATGCTGCTGTTGTAATAGCCAAGTTCCATCAGCGCCTGCTGAAGGGCCTTGACAGGCTGGCTTTCCATGCCGGACTGAAGGAGGGGGTATTTGGCGCTGACGGCGTCGTCCGCCACCGGAGCGGCGGGGAGATTGCCTGCGGCCTGCGCCTCCAGGAAGGAGGAGACGATATAGCCCCGACGGCCCTCGTACTCCACAATTTTGTAGTTGCCCTCCGTGCCGGTGACCAGCACCGCGTCCCCTGATTGCACCACATCCAGAATGGTGGCGCTGGAGGAGGGCCTGGCCCGGAGCCTGACGGAGGCGGTGGCGTAGCTGACATAGGGGTAGCTCTCCTGAGCAAAGGCCAGCAGCTGCGCAGCCAGCACAAACGACAGGACCAGGCAGAATATGCGATGTTTGGCAAAGCGCGTCATGTGCACCTCCGTCAAATGACATAAGTTTGCTGACATCGTAGGATATTCAGCCGCAAATGTCAAGAAAATATTACGAAATGATGAAAGAATTCGGCGCGTTTACAGCACGATGCGGTCCCGGCTCACCCTGAGGGTATAGGGGCCGTCCGTGAGAGGCTCCCCAAACACGTCCAGGCCGTCCAGGCTGGCCCGGTGGATGACCAGGGTGTCCTCCCCCTCATGGGAGAGGCTGAGACTGCCCCGGCGCAGCACCGGGCGCTCCTGGCGCAGGCGGAAGGCTTCCTTAAAGATGGCCATGGTGCGGGGGTCCTCATGCCCCCAGGGGAAGGTGCCCCGGCAGAAGGGGTCCGCGGCGCCCTCAAGCCCCGCCTCGTCCCCGTAATAGAGGCTGGGCATCCCGGGCATGGCCGTCACCACCCGCATGACCTTTTCAAGCCGGCTGATGGCCAGATCCCGAAGCGCCTTGGGCAGGGCCTGATGGCCCCGCTCTTTTAAGGGAAGCTCTGCATAGTCCCGCTTGACCAGGCGGTTTAGGATGCGCGCCCGGTCATGGCTGCCGATCAAATTCATGGTGGCGTAAAAGAAGGGCACCGGGTAGTTCTCCTGAAGCGAGCGGATGATTCGCACAAACTGGGCGGCGGGAATCTCATGGGTGAAAAAGCGGATCAGCGCGTCCCTTAGGGGGTAGTTCATCACGCTGTCCACCGTGTCCCCCAGGACATAGCTGCGCACCTGGCCATAGGCCAGCTTGTTGCTGGCATCCTCCCAGACCTCGCCCAGGATGGCGGCGTCCGCCTTTTCCGCCTTCACGGCGTGGCGCAAATCCTGAAGGAAGGTTAAAGGCAGCTCATCCGCCACATCCAGCCGCCAGCCGGAGACCCCCGCCCGCAGCCAGCGCCGGGCCACCCCGTCCGGCCCCATGATAAAGGCGCGGAAGCTGGTGTTGTTTTTGTTCACCTCAGGCAGCGTGTGAATACCCCACCAGCAGGCGTATTTGTCCGGATAGTCGCTGAACTGATACCAGGGATAATAGAACGAATCCTTGCTTTGACTGGCGCCCAGGCCGTCATAGCGGCCGTAGCGGTTAAAGTAGATGCTGTCCTCCCCCGTGTGGCTGAAGACGCCGTCCAGCATGACGCGCATGCCCATTTCCTCCGCCGTCTCACAGAGCTTTCTGAGGGAATCCTCATCCCCCAACAGGGGATCAATCTGGTGGTAATCTCCCGTGTCATAGCGGTGGTTGGAGCGGGCCTTGAAGATGGGGTTGAGGTAGAGGAGGGTGATGCCCAATTCCTTAAGATAGGGCAGCTTTTGCCGGATGCCTTCCAGATCGCCGCCAAAAAAGTCCGCGGCCAGATGGTCCCCGCTGCGGGGGTCCTGGCCGACCAAGGGCAGATCGTCCCAGTTTTCGTGGAGATAAAGGTCCTTGCGCTTGCTCACAGGCGGGCGGCTGCGGTGGAAGCGGTCTGGGAATATCTGATACATGATGCCGTCGGTCAGGTATTTTGGCGGCGTGAAAGCCGGGTCATACACCGTGATCTGATAGCTGGGGGGCGGGTCCTGATACACGGCGCCCACGCCGCCCAGCTCGTCCCTGGCGTTGCCGTAATACAGCCTGTGGCCCCGGGCGTCCTCCAGGCAGAAGCTGTACCACCAAAGGCCCGGAGTCTCAGGCGCCTGGATGGTGGCCTCATACACCCCCAGGCCCTGATGCTTCATCGCCACCAGTTCCTCGCCGCCGTTCCACAGCCTTAAGGTGACCCTGGCGGCGCTGCCGCGCACATAAAGCCTCAGGCGCACGCTTTGGCCGGTGGTCAGCGCCCCCACAGGGGCGCGGCAATCAGGGGAACGGGAATCATGAAACATGTCCATAAAAAAAGCATCCTTAATCGTTGTGTAGTTATAAAGCGCAGGGCTTTAAGGCTCCGGCTTTATCTGGGGATGGGCGCACAGGGGCAGCAGTTTGCAGGTAATACAGGCGGGATTGCGGGCCTTGCACACGCGCCGGCCGTGGAAAATCAGCCAGTGGTGCGCCTGGTTCCACTGGGCTTTGGGGATGGCGCGCATCAGCTGCTGCTCGGTTTTTTCCACCGTGGCGGCCTCCGCCAGCCCCAGGCGGTTGGACACCCGGAACACATGGGTGTCCACCGCCATAGCGGGCACGCCAAAGGCGTTGGCCAGCACCACGTTGGCGGTTTTGCGGCCCACGCCTTTCAAGCTGGTCAGCTCCTCCAGGGTCTGGGGCACCTGGCCGCCAAAGCGCGCTAAAATATCCTGGGCCGCCATGACGATGTTGGTGGCCTTGGACTTAAAGCCGCAGGATTTGACATAGGGGTAGAGAATCTCCGGGGTGGCCTTGGCCATTGCCTCCAGGGTGGGAAAATCCCGGAACACCGCGGGGGTCACCTTGTTGACCTGGACATCCGTGGACTGGGCGGAGAGCATGGTGGCCACCAGGGTCTCATAGGGGTTTGAGAAGTGAAGCTCCGGCCGGGCGTCCGGGTAAAGGGCCTCTAAAACGGCCAGGATCTCGCGGTTGCGCTTGGCTGTGTTCATTTGGCCAGCCGATCAAAGGTGCTGCGGTATTCGGACATTTTTATCAGCGTGAACACCTCCACCGGGAAGAACAGCAGGTTTTTGACCACCCTCAAGGGCAGGAGGGCCCAGAAACCCTGGCCGATCAGGGTTGAGATCACCAGGGTGTTGAGCACCAGATGGCACAGCAGGGTCACCAGCCCCTGGGAGAGGACGATGCGCCCCCGGCCGCCCCCCCGCTTTGAGAGGAAAAAGCCATAGATGAAGCCCTTGATGGCCGCGATCAGGGTGAAGCGCAGATCCAAAGGCCCCACCGGGAAAAGCAGCGCCCCCAGAAAATCCGCCATGGCGGAGACGATCATCCCGGGCACGGGCCCAAAGAGCATAGCGGCCAGTGCCACCGGCAAATAGGCGAAAGAAACGCTCAGCAGCCGGTCGTTATAGCCTAAAAAGCGCTCCAAAATCACGGACAGAGCCGTAAGAAGGGAGAGGATCAAAAGCTTTTTAAGAACATTGCTGCTGCTTGAAACAGCGGGGCTGGTCATACAGGGCAAAACTCCTTTGCTGTGTGATGGATGGACCCTTAGGGCAGCGGGTCCGCGGAAACCAGGAAAGTCTCCGGGAACATAAAGTCCTTCAGCAGCGCGCGGTTTGCCTCAAAGTCCATCAGCTGGCCCGCGCTGTTGGCGTACTCATAGGGCCCGTAGGTGCCGTCAAAAGGCAGGCGGCACTGCTCCACCTGGCTGTTGCGCAGCGCGAAGGCCACGCTGAGGGCGTCCAGGACATCCGCCATGGTGATGTTGGTTTCCGCCCGCTTTTTGACAGGGCCTGAAGGCATCGTACCCGCTACGAAGATGTTATTGTTGCGGATGTCCGGATAAGTGAAAGTTTTATCGTAGGGCTCCTCCCAGATTTTGAGGATATCCGTCAGAAGCTTCTGGGCCTGGTTCATATCGTAGCCGCTTATTTTGTCCGCGATATTGGACAGCACCAGGCGCGCCCGGTAGGTGCGGCCGATGTCCTGGGTGTCCAGGTCGTTGGAGGCGCGGGTGCGCCGGATGCGCATGAAGATGACGGCGGCAAAGCCGTTGAGGTGGTAGGTGCCGGGGCCGTTAAGCTCCGGCTGGGTGCTGCCCACCGGCACCGCCCAGTTTTTCATGTAGTGAATCTCAGAGGAGGTGAGAGGCACCTCCACCCCGCCCACCGCGTCCACAATTTCCATGATGTGGCGCCAGTCCATGATGACGTATTTTTCCACGTTCAGGCCGAAGTGGCGGTTGATGATGTCCAAAAGCACCTGGGGGCCGTATTCCCGGATGATGCGGTTAATGCGCCCAGGATGGCCGTCAGGCCGGATCACCCAGGTGTCCCGGATGATCGAGGTGACGATCACCCGGCCGGTCTGCTCATCCATGGTCAAAAGCACCAGGCCGTCGTTATAGCCCGGGTTGTCCACGTTGTTCTGCCACTTGTCCATGCTGATCAGCAGGTAGTGGCGCACGCCCAAGGGGGAGGCGGGGATTTCTTCATCCGTCAGGGGCTTGATGTTCTCCTGCAGGTAAAGCCGCTCCTTAAGGTTGCCGGAGGCAAGGCCCACAGGCGCCAAACACAGTGTCACCAGGGCCATAAGCGCGCAAAGCAGCCTTTTCATGCGGTTTCCCTTTCGTAGCGCTCAAGCGCAACGCCCGTCTCCTCAAAGAAATGCAGGGAAAAATCATCCGGATAGCCCTGCTCAAACACCACCCGGCGGATGCCGGAGTTGACGATGATTTTGGCGCACACCGAGCAGGGCTGGTGGGTGGTATAGAGGGTGGCGCCCTGAATGGAAACGCCGATTTTGGCCGCCTGGATGATGGCGTTTTGCTCCGCGTGAATGGCGTAGCAAATCTCAGCCCGGGTGCCGGAGGGAATGCCCAGCTTGCGCCTTAAGCACTCGCCCCGCTCCTTGCAGGTTTTCATGCCGGCGGGGGCGCCGTTATAGCCGGTGGTTATCACCCGCTTGTCCCTGACGATGACGGCGCCAATTGCCCGGCCCTCATTAAAACAGCTGCTCCAGGATGAAACCAGGCGCGCCATTTCCATAAACCGATGGTCCCATTTGTTCATCTGCCGTATGCCTCCTGATGGTTTAACGAGTATACTGCCTTCCATTGCGCCTGTCAATTTGCCACAAGGGCCATGTTGATCCGGTGCCTGAGGCGCAAAAGCCAGGCCTCATCACAGGGGTATTCCGTCAGGCTCAAGGGCGTTTCCAGCCCTTGGTTGATAAGGGAAAGCACCTCTTCACGGCCAATGGCCTTCTCCAGCCCCTGAAGCGCCCGCAGGTCCTGCAAAGCCTGCAAAAAGTTCATCATGCGCAGGGATTCTTCCGGCGTGCCCCCCTGGCCGGGGTAGAGGATGTGGGCGTCCCCGGCAGGGGCCAGGCCGTCACAGTCCGTGTTCATGTAGGGGTCGCTGGGATAGCCCGCGCTTTGCGCGCCGTAGTAGTTCAGCGCCCAGTGGGTGATGCCCGGGATTTGCGCTGTGTAAAGCAAAAACCCCAGCACCCGCCCGCGGCAGGCGGGCATGGCGATCAGGGTGTCCGGATAGGCCTCGTGACGGCGGGAACTGAGGCTGGCCCAGCGGCTCTTTCCTTCAAAGCCCGCCAGCTGATCCAGTTCCGGCACCGGAATGACGCCGGGCGTATTCTCCGGGATAAAATCCGGGCCCGGCAGGATGTCGATGATGGGCCGGCCGGCCAGAAGGGGCGCTGTCAATGACAGAAGCTTGTGGTACTGGGCGCTGTCCTTTGCCCCCGGCATATCCGTCAGGTGGAAATAGCAGTGGTCCAGCACATCGATATAGGAAAGCTCCTTCGTCAGGGCGGGGATATAGGCGGCCAGAAAGGCCTGGTACTCCGGGTCATCCGCCGGGGTATCAGGGCCAAACAGCCGGGCATAGGTGCCGTCCTTCACCCCCATGATGCTGGCGGCCTGATAGCCGCCCTGAGGGCTGTAGAGGTGGGCCATTTCAAAATACCGGATGCCCTCATGCCGGCAGAGGCTGATAAAATCGCGCAGCTTGGCAAAGCGAAAGGTGTAGCCTAAGGGGGTGACAAACACGTCCACCAGCTGGGCCTCCGGCCGCTCCCGCCCGTCCCGGATCAGGATGGGCGGCGTGTGGATGGGGGTTAAGGCCATGTTCACGCCCCGTCTGGCTGCCAGGTGCAAAAACCCGCGCAGCACCCGGATATGCTCCACGGAAAACATGGGAAGGTGATATACGGAAGCCAGGCTGTCCGCGTGCAGCCAGCGGGAGCAGATCAGCTTTTGCTCCGGCAGCTGCGCGTCCAGAAGAGAAAGGGTGATGCCGGCTTCCGAAAGCACCCTGCCGTCCTGGGCCAAAAGGGCCACCTTCAGCGGGTAATCCCCCGGCGGGGCATTGGGCGAGGGTTCGATATCCACCCACAGGGCGCTCCAAAAGCCGGGGTAGAGGCAGATGTGCCGGGTGTCCGCCAGATCCCTTAAGATGTCCGGGTAAATCCCGGGCGTGTCTCTTAAATAGCTTCCCCCGCTGTCAGCATAGCGGGGAAAACGGACCGGCACCCCGCTTACCTGCCGGATCCTCAGGGGCAGCGCGCAGTCAAAGGTGACGCTCACCCGGGGCAGCTCCCCTTCCCAGGGCCCCGGAAGGGCGAAGGCCGCCTGGAGGGAAAACACCTCGCCTCTCAAAAAGCTGGCGGGGCAGTCCGTGGGGTAGCCCTCCGGCTCCTGGTCGTGAAACACCTTGTTAAGCCCGCTTACCAGCTTCAGCTTCACCCGCAACGCGCTCACCCCCTGTTCATTGGCTGGGCTTATTTTAACATAGACCGGGGGACTTGACCAAACGGATTCAGGATGCGCAACAAAAAAGGGCCCGCAGGCCCTGGGGTGAGGCGGGATTACTCCACCAGGCTGAAATCCTCCTTGGGGGCGCCGCACAGGGGGCATTCCCAATCCTCAGGCACATTTTCCCATGTGGTGCCGGCCGCTACGCCGTTGTCCGGATCACCCTCAGCTTCGTCATAAATGTAGCCACAGACATTGCAAACATACTTCTTCATAGGTTTCCTCTCTCCTTAGTTTTTCTTATGCTTCAGCCATCCATAGGCCGTGCAGGTTACAGTATTCGTAGGCGGCCACCGGGCGCTCCTCCTGGCCCAGGGCGAAGGCGGCCTGGGGGTCCTGGCCGGGTTTGAGCTGGCGGACCTGATAGCCGGCGCTGGTTTCAAGAACAATGAAGGGGATGTAGTGCTTTTCCTCCGAAGGGTGGGGGACGGAGCCGACCTTCACAGTGACCACGCTGCCCTGAACGTCGATCACGGGCACATGCTTTTCCCGGGAGGCGTCCACGGTGCCCGGCACCAGGGCTTTCATTTCCTCCCCGCAGCACACCACGGGCACGCCGGAAGAGAACATGTACATGACCACGTTGCCGCAATGGCTGCAAAAATGGAACTTCAACGCGATATCCTCCTTCCTGATATATTCTACCTTATATTATGCGTTTAGTCAGGCGCTTGTCAAGACGCTTCCTTGACATTTGCCCTTGCCAAACCTACAATCATTTCATCCACAGCTTAAGGAGGGGAAGGGGTGCGCCGCAGACAGGCAGAAGGCAAGGCGCCTGAAGAGCACAGCGTCCGGTATGCAGCGTTTATGCCGGACAGCCCGGCCTATCCCGCCCCCGCCTGGCAGCCCTCAGACCGCGCCTGTCAGGAGCAGACGGAGGAGGCCTGGCAGGCCGCCTTCATTCCCCAGCCCCAGGACGGTTTTTTCTATCATGATCATATTGAAGACGGGCCGCAGGCTTATCCCCAGGAGACGGGGCCGCCCGCCAGAACCCAGGCCCGGAAGAAAGGACGGGGGCGCTGGGGGGCGCTGGCGGCACTGTCCCTTGCTTTGATTCTTGCCATTGTCTATTGGGTGTATAACGCTTCCCGCGCAGAGCAGGCCTTTCTTTATAAGGCGGAGGCCCTTGGCGCGGGCGTGTTTTTTGATCAGATCTATGTGGACGGCTACCCCATCGGCGGGATGACCTTCCCCCAGGCGCAAAGCGCCCTGGCTCAGCAGGCGGCCGCCGCCCAGAACGCGCTGGCCATCACCCTGAAGGTGGATGACACCGCCTACCAGATCACCCAGGCCCAGCTGCCCTTTATTCGCAACATCCAGGCGGTGCTGGAGGAGGCCTGGTCCATCGGCCGGCAGGGCTTCTCCTGGATGGTGGGGGAGGACCTCACCCCCTTTGAGGTGCGCTGGCGCCATGTGGAGCAAACCCGGCGGGATCAGGCGCATTTCCGCACCCAGGTCACCTATGAGGCCCAGGATCTGCGCGCGCTGTGTGAGAGCATCGTCAGCCAGATCAACCGGGAGCCGGTCAACGCGGTGATCGCCTCCTTTGACTTTTCCACCAAGGCCTTCACCGTTACCCGGGACGTGCCTGGGCGCAGGATCGAGGCGGCGGACCTGATCGGGCCCCTCACCCAGGCCCTGGACCGGGGGGATTACCAGGCCACCATCAGCCTTGAGTCCACCCCTATCCTGCCCCGGGTGACCAGCGTGGACTTGCAAAACGGTTTTGTCCAGCTGGCCTCTTTTACCACCGGCACCACCTCTGAGGCGGACCGCAACCACAACATCGCCCTGGCGGCCCAGGCCTTAAGCGGCAGGACCCTGATGCCCGGGGAGAGCCTCTCCTTTAATGAAGCCACGGGCCAGCGCACCATCCAAAAGGGCTACCGGGGGGCGCCGGCCATTGCGGGGGGCGTGCTGATTGACGATGTGGGGGGCGGGGTGTGCCAGGTGTCCTCCACGCTGTTTAACGCCGCCGCCATGGCGGGGATGAGCATCGTGGAGCGCTCGCCCCATCCCTGGCCCATCAACTATGTGGACAAGGGCCTGGACGCCACCGTCAATTGGCCTAACCTGGATTTCCAGTTCAAAAACGACAAAAACACCCCCGTCTTTATCATCGCCTACTATCAGGACCGCAAGATGACGGTGGAGTTCTATGGCATGCGCTCAGGGCCGGGGGAGAGCATTCAGTTAGAGACCGAGCTTGTCTCCAGCACCGCGCCGCCCAACGAACCCCTGATGCAGCAGAATGCGGAACTGGCGCCCGGCACCCAGAAGGAACTGAAAAAAGCCCGCACCGGTTTTGTGGTGGACACCTACCGGGTCTATTTGAGGGACGGCACGGTGTACCGCCGGGAGAAGCTTTTCACCTCCCGTTACGCCATGGTGCAGCAGGTGATCGAATATAACTGAACAGGAAAGGAGGCAGGCGTGCGAAAAGGGGAGAAGCGCCGGCAGGAGCTGGTGGATACGGCGGCGGCTTTGTTTATTGACCGGGGCTATGAGAACACCGCGCTAAACGACATTCTGGGCGCCGTGGGATGCAGCAAGGGCAGCTTTTATCATCATTTTGAAAGCAAAATGGAGCTGCTGGAGGAAATCGCCCGGCAGCGGGCCGCCCAGGGCTTTGAGGCCTATGCGGGGGAGTCGGACGCGCCGCCCCTGGAGAGCCTCAACCGCCTGTTTTACTGGGCCTGCCCCTTCAGGCAGGGGGAGGAGGGCTTTCTGGCCAGCCTCATGGAGCTGATGTGCAGCCGCCAGAGCGCAAGCCTTGAACAGGCCTTCAGGATGGGGGTGGACGCGCTGTTTTATCCCGCCTTTTTGCGCGCCCTCTCCCGGGCGGAGGAATACTCTTTTACGGAGGAGGCGGAGAGGAGCCTGATCTGGCAGAGCTACTTAAGCGCCTGCCTTTATATCCTGCGCCAGGCGGCGGGTTCTTTGCCCCGGGAGGGCAGGGAGCGGGCGGTCAGGCTGTTGAGAGCCCTGCGCCGGCAGCTGGAAAGCGCCCTGTATCTGCCCTACGGCAGCCTGGTGATCATCCAGGCGGAGGAGATGGCCCAGGTGCTCCTGGAGGCCCTGGGGAAGGCCGACGCGCTTGCTTAAAGGGGGATAGGCGTGTATAATCAACCAATCCGATCAAGGGAGGAGTGACATGCGGCGATTCTTCATCGCCTTGCTTTGCCTGCTGATACCCCTGACGGTGACAGGCAGGGCGGAGGCAGATGCCTTTACTGAGATTGCGCCGGCCCATCCGGTGCCGGACAGCGTCCGCGCCCTGATAGAGCTTGCCATAGAAGAGCTGGGCTATACCGAGGAGCGGGACGGCGTGACCAAGTACGGCACCTGGTACGGCAACCCCAAGGCGGAGTGGTGCGCGGAATTTCTCTGCTGGTCTGTGGCCCAGACGGAGGAAAAGCTGGGCATTACCCTGCTGAACGAGGAGTTCCCCCTGTATGGCGCCACCAACATCGGGCGCAACTGGTTCCTCTCCCAGGGGCGCTACATCGCCCGCACCGGCTTTGTTACCGACTGGGGCAGCCAGTGGTACAGGGGGGAGGACAAGCAGATGGAACGGGGGAGCTACATCCCCCAGCCTGGGGACTGGGTGTTTTTCTCCTACACGCCCTCCGGGGACACCACCCATGTGGCGATGGTTGAAAAAGCGGTGACGGACGCTGCGGGCGCCCTCTATATTCAGGTGATTGAGGGCAACAACCCTGACAAGGTGCAGCGCGCCCTATACCCGCTGGATGACTGGCGCATCCAGGGCTATGGCACGGTGCATGACCTGGCGGATATTGTGCTGCGCGGGGGCCTTGAGGGTAAGAAGGTGGCGGCGCTGCAAACCAGGCTGGCGGACATTGGTCTGATCGGCTACGGGGATATCAACAGCAAGTATGACCACCGCACCCAGGAGGCTGTGCGCGCCTTTCAGGCCATGATGGATTTTCCCCAGACCGGTATCGCCAACCAGCAGACCCAGCTGGCGCTTAACGCCTACGCCTACAAGTGGGTGATGGAGCACACTGAGTTCTGGACCGTGGACGGGGCCGTCAACTAAGGGAAAGAGGGTTTATGCAGGATCAGCTGATTATCCTAAACTTTGATAAGCAGTATGCGGCCGCCCTGGCCAGCCGGCTAAGGGCGGAAAAAATCTATTGCCGCATTCTGCCTGGCAGCACCCTGGCCCGGGATATCCGCGCCATAGCGCCCCAGGGGCTGGTGCTGGCAGGCGGCGTATCCGGCCAGTTTACCGGCGAGATCGATCCGGAGCTGATGCACCTGAATATTCCGGCGCTGGCCCTGGGGGACGCGGCCCCCGTGGCGGCAGCGCTTTTGGGGGCAGAGGCCTGGGAGAAGCGCACGGTCAAGGATGTGGCCACGGTGCGTTTTTTCCCTTCCGCCATCACGGGGGACCTGGAGGAGATCGAGCGCCAGCTGACCTATTTAAGCCCCCTGCATCTGCCGGAGGGGATGACGCCCCTGGCCCAGTGGGAGGATGCGGTCATCGGCGCCCAGCATCCGGAAAAGCGGGTCTACACCCTGCACTTCCAATTGGAAGCCAACGACATGGACATGATGGACCTGCTTTTGCGCTTTGCCACCCAGGTCTGCGGCTGCACGCCCTGGTGGGGCGAGGAAGCCTTTATCGCCCAGGCCAAGGCCGCCATTGCCGGCCGGGTGGGCGAGGGCCGGGCGGTGTGCATCATGTCGGGGGGGCTTAGCAGCGGCGTGAACGCCGTGCTGGCCCACCGGGTGCTGGGGGACAGGCTGCAGTGCCTGTACGTGGATTCAGGGCTGTTGCGCCAGGGGGAAACCGAGCGCTTTTTGGCGTATTACCGGGACCGTTTGGGGCTGAACCTGAAGGTGATTCACGCTGAAAGCCACTTTGTGGAGGCGCTTGAGGGCCTGGATAAGCCGGAGGACAAGCAGGCGGTGATCCTGCGCACCCTTCAGGAGCTGCTGGAAGACGCCATGCGGACCATGGACTATGATCTTTTGCTGCTGCCGGCCAACGCCAGCCAGCTGATGGATGGGGATACGGCCGCCACGCCCATGCCCCGCATCACGCAGGACAAGCCGGTGCTGATGCCCTTATCGGAGCTTTTCAAGGAAGAGATCCGCTTTGTGGGGGAAGAGCTGGGCATGTCTCAGGAAATCACCCAGATGCAGCCCTTTCCCTGGACGGGGCTGGCGCTGAGAGTGTCCGGGGAGTGCACGCCCAAGAAGCTGGCGCTTTTGCGTCAGGTGGACGCCATCTTCAGCGAGGAAATCCTCGCGGCAGGTTTAAACAAAAAGCTGTGGAAGTACTTTGCCGTGCTTCACCGCCTGCCCAACCACCCGGACCAGGGCGCCGCCCTCATCATGCTGCGCGCGCTGACCGCCAGCCACCAAGGGGGCGAGTCAGGCGCCCAGGCAGCCAGACTGCCCTATGATATGCTGGAGCGGTTCACCGCCCGCGTTCGCGCTGCCAGCCCCCAGGTGCGCAAAGTGGTCTACGACCTGACCCCGGGCAGCAGCGGCCGCCAGGAATTTGAGTGGCAATAATTTCAAGGAGCGCACATGCGACTATCTCACCCAAGCGCCCCCTTTTCGGGCGTTCCCGCTGAGGATGTTTTTTTCGCCGCCAATGACCAGTACGTCCAGATGGGCGTGGGTTTTGTGGTGCTGAGCTTTCAGGAGGAGGGGATACCTGAGCGTCCGCTGCATCTGTATCTGGATATCAAGTCTCAGCCTTCCGCCAGAAACCTGCTGCTGGGCGCGCTTTTAGGGCGCTGCGAGCAGATGCGCGCGGCCTTCCCGGGCGTGAAGGGCCGCATCTACACCGAGCTGCCCCCCACCCAGTTTGACATGCTGAACTTCTACACCCAGAACGGCTTTTCCACGGAGGATGCCCGGGAGGAATACCTGGTGCAGCTGCCCGCGGGCCCCTCCCAGCCGCCTATGGGCTGCGAGTTTGCCTCCGTGCCCCTGGAAACCGTGCAGGATCAGTACGCCTTTCTTCAGCGCCTTAATAAATATCGCCTCTCGCCCATCGGGCACGATTACCTCACCCTTCAGATGCAGCAGCCCTATTTTCTGGCCCTGGGCTTTTACCGGGGCGGGCATCCCATCGCGGAGGTGATGATGACCGGGGCCAGCGCTGACACCGCGGCCCTTGTGATGGTCTATGTGCAGCGGGATATGCGCCGCCGGGGCGTGGCCCGGTCCCTTCTGTCCGCCGGGTCCGAATTGTTGCGGCAGCGGGGGGTGACCCAGGCCCTCACCCATGTGCGCACAGGCAGCGCCGGCCAGATGGGGCTGGTGCGCATGATGAGCGGCTCCCGGCGCAAGATCGTCACCGTGCTGCCCAGCCTGCTTTTCGGCTAAAAAAGGCTATATCAACCAAGCGCCCCGCGGAAGTTTTCCGGCGGGGCGCTTGCCTGTTGGCTTCCATCAGGTATTGTGGAAGCGGCCGCCATTGATATGGATGGCCTCACCGCCCAGGCGCTTGATGTATTCAGCCGTATCCTGCGCGTCTTTGCTTTCCTCCAGGTAGGTGAGAGCGACTTTTGCCCCTTCCTTGGCAAAAGCTGCCGCCACGGCGCGACCGATCCCGCTGTCCCCGCCGGTGATGAGCGCTGTTTTGCCTGCAAGGCGTTTGGCGCTCGGAAAATCATCATCAAAAATGAGCTTGGTCTCCATACGGTTTTCCTTGCCCGGCCTGGTTTTCAGCCTGTTTATCTTGATTCATATGTCCCTCCGATCATTATTCATGAGGTGTTAGTCCTTGTCTTTTTCCGGGGGCGTTTTGAGCCCTTTATCACGCGCTTCGGAAATGCCGATGGCAATCGCCTGGTCCCGGCTGGTCACTTTGTGGCCGGAACTGGACTTCAGGGTGCCGCGTTTAAATTTCCGCATCGTCTTGGCGATCTCTTCC
>ENA-UOUL01001756-UOUL01001756.1-bioreactor-metagenome-genome-assembly--contig:-NODE-1756-length-28288-cov-6.472688_pt1 | contig 28288 bp, 22 predicted proteins | sample MGYA00249838_ERZ747220 | MGnify/ENA primary metagenome ERZ747220 (study PRJEB28778, sample SAMN05720191) | bioreactor metagenome | isolation source: Anaerobic biogas reactor | place: USA:Washington...
ATCAGGTGGGCGCAAATCGCGGGGCGGACAACTGCGCAGGGAGGGAGGTTGTTGGCGGCACTCCGGGGCCACACGCCCCGCCTCTGCTCGCCGCACTTCTTGATCCCTTGATCCCTCGATCCCTGGATCCCTTCGAACGTTCTGTCCCCACATTCCGGGGCGACACGCCCCGGCTCTGCTCTTGCGGTGCGGCGACCGGGCGCTTGCGAAACCCCGGGCCCTCCCGAAACCTCGGGCGCTTACGAAACTACGAACGTCACGTCCACCTCGACCGTGGAATTCAGGGGCAACTCGGCTACGCCGACTGCGGCCCGGGCGTGCTTGCCGGCCTCGCCGAAGACCTCGACCAGCAGATCGCTGGCGCCGTTGGCCACTTTGTGCTGGTCCGTAAAGCCCGGGTTGGAGGCCACGTAGACCACGAGCTTCAGCACCGATTTGATCCGGTCAACGCCGCCGGCCGCGTCGGCCGCCACTGCGATCGCGTTCAGCGTGCAAAGCCGGGCCGCGGCCTGGGCGTCCTCCAGCGTGCGTCCCGCCGGCCCGCCGACCTTGTCCGTAAACGCCACTTTGCCGTCGCGCAGCGGAATTTGGCCGCTGAGCATCAGCAAGTCGCCGTGCCGCAGCGCGGGCACGTAAGCGCCCACGGGCTTGCTGACGGGCGGCAAGGTGATGTTAAGGTCCTTCAAGCGTTGACTGGTCTGGCTCATTGGAATGCTCCGTAGAACAGGTTTCGCAAGACTCGGCGGCCGGCGACTGCATGCCGTCGCCAATGGTCGTAGACTGTTCCGGCGCGGGCGGCGTCTCCGGCGACTCGCCCGCGCAGGCTGCCTCTTCCGCCGGCTCCAGGCCAGGCGCGTCAGCGTCGGCAGAATCAGACTCGGCGGAATCAGACTCGTGCGCATTGGCCTCCCGATGCGCTTCGCTCGTCGAAAGAACTGGCCGGCTGGCGGACGGAGGCGCGTCGCTGGCAAACGGCCCGGCTTCGCTGGCGATCAGCCCCCCTTCGCTGTCGGACGGACGCGCGTCGTTGGCAGACAGACCCGCTTCGCCGGCGATCAGACGCGGCTCGCTGTCGGACGGCCCCGCTTCGTCGGCGGACCGGCCCACATCGGGCGCCGGCTCCGCGAGTTCCGGCCCTGGTTCAACCTCCCCTTCCGGTTCGCGCGGGTCCGCCAGGTACAGGTATATCGTGCCGAAGTTGCGATCCTGCTCGGCCCGCACGCGGCCGCTACGGATCAGTTCCAGAATCGCCAGGAAGCGCCCGATGACTTCGCCCCGAGTGGACCGGCCGTCGAAGAGCGACTGAAACGTGGCCACCCCTTCCCCGAGCAGCGCGACGATTTCGGCCTGGTAAAGTTCGATCGGCGTTTCGTCGTATTGCACCTGATGCTGCGTCGGACCGCGTCCGATGGCCGTCATCACGCGCCCGAAGGCTTCCAGCAGGTCCCAGACCTGGGCCTCTTCCAGCTCGATGCCCTGCAGCTCTTTGGGCAGGTTGGCCGGGCTGCGCGGAAACCGCTGCGCCCGCTCCTCGCCCGCCCGCCGCAGCTCTTCGGCCGCATCCTTGAAGCGCTTGTATTCCAGTAGCTGGCGTACCAGCGTGGTGCGCGGATCGGACGCGTCGTCCTCCATCGGCTCCAGCGGCGGCGTCGGCAGCAGGGCGCGTGACTTCAGCTCCACCAAGGTGCTGGCCATCACGAGAAATTCGCCGGCGGCGTTCGGGTCAATCTGCTCCAGAACGTGTACGTAGGCCAGGTATTGCTCGGTTAGCCGGGCGATGGGAATGTCCTGAATGTCCAACTCGTCCCGCCGGATCAGGTAAAGCAGCAGATCCAGCGGCCCGGTAAAGACTTCCAGTTGTACCCGGTATCCTTCTGACATAATTAAAAGGCAACCGCGCTTGTAGGTTCACGACGCCGCACTGTTTCTCGCAGAAGCATTCAAATCCTCTTGGCGGTCTTGGCGCTCTTGGCGTCTTGTCGGTTAACGGCGTCTTGGCGGTTGCCCGCGTCTCGGAGGTTGCCTCGGTTCATTCCCGAGAAACGACGATGCCGCAGGCGTCGCGAACCTGGGCCATTACGTCGCGCGCTATGGCCCGCGCCCGCCGGCCGCCGGCGCTTAGAATGTCCTCAACCTCGTCCGGGCGCTTCGCCCAATCGGCGCGGACCTCGCGCAGCGGCCCGAATTTCGCCTCGTAGAGTTCAAACAACCGCTGTTTGGCTTCGCCGTAGCCCATGCCGCCGGCCCGGTAGCGGCGCTCCCAATCCGCGGTTTCCTCCGGGCTCGCCAGGAGCTTTAGCAAGGCGAACACGTTATCCGTTTCGGGGTGCTTGGGCTCCTCGACCGGCGTGCTGTCGGTCTTGATGCTCATGATCTTCTTGCGCATGGCCTTGGGTTCGCCGAAGATCTCGATGATGTTGCCGTAGCTCTTGCTCATCTTCTGGCCATCGATGCCAGGCACCACCGGCGCCTCGTTCAGTCGCGGCTCCGGGCGGATGAAGACCGGTTTGTACGTGTTGTTGAAGTACTCGGCCATGTCCTGGGTCATCTCGATGTGCTGCACCTGGTCGCGCCCGACCGGCACTTCGTTGCTGAGATAGATCAGGATGTCGGCCGCCATCAGCAGCGGGTACGAGAACAGGCCCATGTTGACCGGTAGGCCCTTGGCCATCTTATCCTTGTACGAGTGCGCCCGTTCGAGCAGGCCCTTTCCGGTGACCGTTGAGAGAATCCACGCCAGCTCGGTGACTTCGGGGACGTCGCTTTGGCGGAAGAAGGTCACGCGCTGCGGATCCAGGCCGAGCGTCAGATAATCGAGGGCCACATCGAGCGTGAGCTTCCGCAGCCGCTCGGCGTCATGGATTGTTGTCAGCGAGTGCAGGTTGGCGATGAAATAGAAACACTCGTGCTGCGTTTGCAGCTCGAGGTGCTGCTTCATGGCGCCCAGGTAGTTGCCCAGGTGCAGGGTGCCCGAAGGCTGAATTCCCGACAAAATCCGCATCAAACTCTCCCAACAAGCCGCGACCGGTCTTCGCACGGCGACCGGTCGTCGCACGGCCGAATTGTGACAGTAGACCACGCCGCGCGAATCGAAACAAGTCGCGCCGTTTGCCGAACCGCGACCGAGCTTCAGCGGGAGCGAGGGGCGCCGCACCGCAATCCGAGCCCACAGCGCCCGGCAGCTCGGGCAGCGCGGATGCTACGGCCCACCACTGGCCGCAAGCAGCCGAGCCAGCGGCGTGGCGCGCCGCGCGTCGGGGCAGGTGACTCTTATCGCGCGCTCCTGCGGGCCGGCGTGCTCGAGGTCGATACGCCACGCTGCCGGCGGAATGGCCGCGGCTACACGATCGGCCCATTCCAGCACTACCACGGCGTGCGAATCATCCAGCATTTCTTCCCAACCGAGGCCGGCCAGTTCGTCCGGCCCGGAAAGGCGGTACGCGTCGAGATGGTACAGCCGCAGACGACCGGCGTATTCACGGACCAGCACGAAGGTTGGGCTGACGATTGGCTCGTCCGGCGATACTCCCAGGCCAGCGGCGAGGCCCTTAACCAACTGGGTTTTTCCAGCGCCCAGGGGACCGTACAGGGCGAGCACGTCGCCCGGCTGCACTGCGGCCGCGATGGCCTCCCCCAGGCGCACCGTCTCCTGGGGTGATGCTGAGCGAAAATCGATGGTCGGCGTCACTTGAAATGCTCCCAGCCGCGGCGTTCGAGGGTGAGTTCGCGACCGTCGGCTTCGCGCAGCCGCACGCCGGCGCCGGGCACGATTCGGCCGATGGGCGACAGGTGCAGAAGCGCCAGGTCGGCGGCGGGCGCGCCCGGGTCGAGAATGACAATCAGCTCGAAGTCCTCGCCGTCGAAGAAGGCGTGCTGGCGCGGCGGAGTGCCATCTTGCGCGGCGAGAGCGCGGGCATCATCATGTATGAGCCCGTCGATGGCGGCCGCGTCCAGGATCGCTCCGCATTGGGAGGCTTCCAGCAGGCGGTGCAGGTCAAGCGCCAAGCCGTCGCTGATATCGAGCATGGCGTGGGGGGCGAGGGTGCGAACGATCTGCAGGGCGAGTTCGACGCGTGGCTCGAAAGTCAGATGGCGGCCAAGGATGGAGCCGCCCAATGGTCCAGTAACACAGACCAAGTCGCCGGGGCGTGCGCCGTCGCGGCGGACCGGTTGCTGACCGGTCTCGGGTTGGCCGGCGATGGTGATGCTGATGACGGTGGGAGCGTCCCAGCTATTCGTGTCGCCGCCGACGATCGGGCAATTGAAGGCGAGTCCCATATTATGAGCACCCCGCACCAGGGCCACGGCGTCGTCCAGCGAAAGCTCGTTGTTTAAGGCGACCGCGCACAGCGCGGAAACCGGGCGTACCCCCATGGCGGCGCAGTCGCTCAGGTTGACGGCCATGGCTTTGCGGCCGATCAGGTCCCAGGCGTGACGGCGGGAGTCGAAATCGACGCCGTCCATGAGCATGTCGGTGGTCCAGAGCAGTTTAGAGCCGGGCCCGGCCAAAGCCGCCATGTCGTCAAGGAAATCGAGCGGGCGGTGATCCTGGCCGAGGGGGCGCGCCAGATGGAGGGGGGCGGATAATTCGGCACGGAGGCGCGAGATGAACGCGGTTTCGCCACCGCGAACTTGGTCCATGGGGCACTCCTCAAGGCACGTGAAGTCTATTCGTTGGGCCAGCGCCGACAAGAGCGCAACCCGCCGTGCGCGCTTTCGACCGGGCACGGTTGCTCGGGACAGCCGGGCGGTGATAGACTTGGACGGGTGATTTGGGTGCGTAGCACCGAAAGGGTAACAGCCATGACACACGCCAGAAGGTGGGGATTCGGCCTACTCATCGCGCTGCTGTTGGTGACCTGGGTTCTGCCTGGCGTGCGGGCGGAAAACCTGGGCAAGATGAGAATCCAGCAGACCGACGGGAAGTGGGTGACGGGCGAGGTTGAGGAAACGCCCGAGGCTTACCTCGTCAAGGTCGGGAGCATCACGGTCACGATTCCGAAGACCAGGGTCAAGGCCATCCTGCCGGTCGAGGAAACGCAGTCGCCGGGTGAAGCGCAGGAAGAGAGCAATCACGGCAGCGGATTGAAGGACCTCGAGATAGAGAAGCTGTTGGAGGGGACGGGGTTGATGCCGCCGGACGAGGATCCGGACGACATTGAGCTACCGCTGGATGAAGAGTCGGTGGGGGAAATGATGCGTATCGCGGGGACCGAGAATATTTATACCACGAAGCATGTCGTAGTTGTGTACACTTCGACCAAGCAGAAAGCAGCGGAGATCGCGACGCGTCTGGAGGCAATTTGGCGTTGGCGCGTCAGATTTATGAAAATGTTGAACTTGCCGCTACGAATGCCCGAGCACAAGCTGGAGCTGTATTACTTTGCTGATCACGAGGAATTCAAGACACTCCAAGTCAACATCGGCGGGCAGCCGGATGATGGAACATTGGGTTTCTTCTTGCCAAGCTCGAACCGTTCGCACTTTTTCGACATGCTCACCTGGCGGCCGATCAAGATGCGGCTCCAGAGCCTCAAAAACGCTCCCGCGTCGGTAAGGGCGCGCGAGGAGAACATGGCGCGGCAATGGGCGGAGTATCAAACCCTATCAGTGACGCAACACGAGTTGGGCCATCACATCGATTTCAATCTCGGCCTGTTTCCGCAAGCTGTATTCCTCGATATGGAGAGCTTCGACAGTATTCCCAGATGGCTGGTGGAGGGGACCACAATGTTGTTCGAAGTTCCCCCAACCGCCGAGGGCGCCAGCTTGGGCGTGATCAATTATGAGCGCGTGGAACAGTTCCAGACTATCCCGAAATTCGCCCAGAAGTGGTCGCCGGATTTCTTCAAGCTGTTCGTGGTGCGCAACGAGATCTGGCTGCAAACCGGCTGGTACTATCCTATGGGGTGGGCCCTCGTCTATTACCTGTGGGAGGAAAAACGCCCGGGATTAATCGAGTACTATCACATTATCAGTAACCGCGATCCCGGCGAAGCAGTCAGCTATTCACAGCGCGAGCGCGAATTCCAGGATTGCTTCGGCACCATCGATCAGAAATGGGTCGATGACTTCTGGAAGTATATAATGGAACTGCCGCGCAAACGGTCCCTGCTGCCGCCAAAGGATTATCCATAAGTCCTGCGTCTGGAGCAGTTTGCGGGGGCAGGCTTGACAAAGGAAGGCGGCCGGTGAGCCGGCTCGCCAGCCTGTTGTTGGTGCTCGGCCTGACGGCGGGCCAGTCATCGGCTTGGCAAGCGAGCAGGGTTGCGCCGGAACCCGGCGCCACGTCTTGCTCGGAGCACTTCGTCATCGAGGCCGAAAACGAAGCTCAGGCCCGGGCCCTGACCCCACGGCTGGAGGCCGTGTATCGGGCGAATGTGCGGTTGGCGCGTGAACTCCGCCTGGAAGTTAACTCCCCGGCCGGCAAATTGGCCGTGCTTCTCCTGCGTGATTACGCCGACTTTCAGTCCCGGCTGCGCGCCGACGGGCTGGATGAGCAGATTTTGGGCTACTTCAGCCCCGCCGAGAACCGCTGCGTGTTCTTCGATTTCAACACGCACCCGGCGGTTAATGGCCTGCGGCAGGAACTGGACAAGCTGCACCGGCAGGACGAGGGCCGACGAAGGCGGCTGGCGGCGCAAATCGATCAGAGCCTGGCCGGAATGAATCAGCGCATCTTGCAGCACGAGGCGGCGCACATGGTCCAGGCGAACATCGGGCTGATTCCGCCCGAATCGAATGCGCCGACCTGGCTGGTCGAAGGGCTCGCTGAGATGTTCGAGCTGCCCTTCGTGGAAACTGGTGCGAGCCTGGGACTGTCGGTAAACCGCTACCGGCTGCGCGAGTTTCAGCAGCTCCAGAGGGGCGAGGAACTGCTCCCGGCGCTGCGACGGCTCGTGGCGACGACATCGTGGCACGGCGGGGCGGACTACTCGCTGGCGTGGGCGTTGACACAGTACCTGTACGTCCGGCAGCGCACGAACTTCGGCGCGTACGTGCGGGCCGTGACGACCGCGGACGAAGCGCCGGCAGGCGGCACCTTGGAGCAGTTCGAAAACATCTTCGGGCCGCTGGACGGCGAGTTCGCGGCGCGGTTTGCGGCGTACATGGAGGGGCTGATAGCGCGCCATCTCACGCCGCAGGATGAGGTCCGGTCGCGAGCGGCGCCTTGAGGTCCTGTCCAGCGGCGCGAAAAGCTGCATAATGCCGCCATGATGCCTGCCTCGCGCGCCAAATCGCGGCCCGCCAACCGCAAGCCCACGTCGGCCTGGCATGCCTACATGGAGGACGCGCAACGCCCGCTATATTGCCTCCTGTTCCTGTTCCCGCTGGTGGCCGCGTACGAATTCGGAGCGTTGCTGCTGCGGCCGGTAAGCTGCCCGAGCCGGCAGTTGGTGGCGCACAGCCTGATCCAGAACTTGCTGGGCTGGTTCGGCGCCAACGGGACGCTGTTGCCGGCGCTGGCGTTGCTGGCGACGCTGCTGGTGTGGCACGTGCTGTCGGGACAAGACTGGCGCGTGCGCGGCTGGGTCTTGCCGTTGATGGCCTGTGAGAGCGTCGTACTCATCGTGCCGCTCTTTGTGCTGGGCCGGCTCCTGCAGGCCGCGCCCAGCTCCGCCGCGAATCTGGCCGACCTGCGGCAGCAGATGGTGATGGCTTTGGGGGCCGGTCTATACGAAGAACTGGTGTTCCGGCTGGGCGTGGTCTGTGCCGTGCTGTGGCTTTTCGAGAACGGGTTGCGGATTCGGAATGCGGCCGGGCCGTGTACGGCCGTCGTAGTGTCGGCAGCCGTGTTCGCGGCGTGCCATTTTCAACCCATCGGCATCGAGCCGTTTGAGTTGGCTCAGTTCCTGCAGCTTACGGCGGCGGGCGCGTACCTGGCGGTGATCTTTTTATTGCGCGGGCTGGGGATAACGGCGGGCTGCCACGCGGCCTATAACCTGGCGATAGTGCTCAGCGGGCAGATGTGACGGTGCGGTAGCATGTAGGTTGGAAACGTGGGCGCCTAGGCGGCGGCCGATCAGTGCCCTGAGCCGTCGGCGTTTTCCGGCTTCTCAGACTGCGCCGCGGGCGGCGGCGGGGGTGGCTGGTCGAGTTCGGCGCGCTTCTGGCGAATGAACGTAATTGCGTCGTTCTTTGGCGCCAGCGGAGCGAGCACTGCCGTAACGGCCGCGATGGCCAGAGTCACAATGGCGACGAGCCCAACGACGTGCCGGGCGCCCGGCGAGAGGAAGGCGAACGGGCGGTTTGTGAGGCGCAGCACGAAATCCAGGATGACCACTATGGCGGCGGGTCTGGCGCAGGCGGCTGGTTCGCTTGTTTCGCTTATTTCCGCGGCGCTTTGAGCGCGGGATGGTTTCCGGCGGCGCGGCCGAAGCGCATGCAGAATTCGCTGGAGCGGGGTCCGGGGCTCTTCTTGCGCCCCGGCGTGCGAGAGTGGCGGCTCGCTGGGCTGCGAGGACGTCGTAGGGCTGGGCTCTCGCTGTTGCTGGGCCTGCTGTTGCTGTTCGGGGCCGGCGGTGACCGCGGGCGCGCGCGGCTTGGGCTGCTGCACGTGCGCCGGCACTGGAACGGGCACGACAGGTACCGCGTCGGGGGGCTGGGGCGCGGTGGGCTCGCACATGTCGCCCGATTGGGACGATTCCAGTACAGCAGTTGTTGCGTCGGGTTCGCGGTCGGTCACTTGATTCCCGTGGCGCGCAGAGAAACAGGTCGATATCGAAACCTTACCACAAGCATCGGCGCACAACCGATGCGCCTCCAATACGGGGTGCGCCGGCTCCGCTGGCCGCGTTTATCGGGTCGCTTGTTTTGGGGCCTTATGGAGCCGCGCTTGTCACCGAACTTATCGCAGTGACCGCCCGGCGCCGGGTGGGTGTCGAAAATTGTAAGGCGCCGGCAGAGCGCGCATCAGAAAGGTCCGTCTTATGCTTTAATCCGAAAGGGGAGGTATGGACGCGCGCGGCTGAGCCCTGCGGCGGCCGGATTGGGAACGGCGCTATGAAATGGCCCCTGGTGTTCTGGTTCGCACTCGCCAGCGTGTGTATTGCGCGAGCGGGCGATAGGCTGGACCGGGCGCTTTCACACGTTCCCGAGGAAAGCGCGCTCATAATCGTCGCACCCAGCCTCGACAAACTGGTCAGCGGTTTGGCCGAATTTGGCGGCAGCATCGGGGTTGAAAGGCTGCGCACACTGGGTCCGGCGAAACTCCTGAGCGAATTGGACGTGCTGGAGCGCATAAACGGGCTGGATCCCGCGGGACCGCTCGTGATAGCGCTCGAGCCGACCCGACTGAGCCCGCTGCTGGTATGCCAGGTACTCGACGCCGAAGAGTGGCGTACGGCCTCCGGCGCGCAGCCGGCGGATGGGGAGCTGTGGCGGGTGCAGATGTTCGGCGAACCGGCCTACGCCGCCAGCGCGGGCAATCTGCTGATCGTGGGGGACGAACCGGACGCGGTGCGTTCGGCGCTGCGCGGCAGCTTTGATTACGCGGCGCGGTTCGGGCCGCGTGCGCGGGCGTGGTTGTCGGACCATCAGCTCGTGGTCGCCATCCGCGTGCCGCCATGGACCGGCCTCATCTCGCCCATGCTGGGCGCGGGACGTACTTCGCTGCAGTTAAGCATGATGCTCGCCGGGCAGCGCGACGAGAATCTGCTGCGTGTGGTGGGCTGGCTTTTCGAGCAGGCCGAGCAATTGCTGGGCCAGGTCGACACGTACACGGCGGCGGTGCGCATCGACTCGGCCGGGGTGTTTTTTCGGGACGCGTTGAGTTTCGCGCCGGACAGCGCGGCGGCAGCGTACCTGAAGAAAGTGATTAAGACGGATCGCGACCTGCTGCGCGGCCTTGTGGATGACGAGACTGTTTTTGTTTTTGCGCACGAGTGGGAACTCGAGCCGGGCACGGAAGGCCTGAATACGGCGGTGGTCGCAGCGCTGCTTGGGTCGGGAACGCTGCGGGAGCGTCTGGGGGAAGAGAAGTTCCTACCGGGATACGAGGCTCTGCTGGCAGCCTATAACGACATCAGCGGCAGTTGCACGGCGGTAAGCGCGAGGCCGGCCGAACCGCTGCTGGTATTCAGCGCGGTGCAGTTTTCGTCTCGACCGCAGCAAGTCCTGAGTAACATGCGGTTGGCATACGAGACGATGCCCGAATTTCTGAGCGCCCTTGGGGGCGGGGCAAGCGCGGATGTCACCTGTCGCGCGGAGCGGATTGAGTCAATCGACGCGTTTGCCTGCGAGGTGTCCTTTGCCGCCCCGGATGAGCAGTCGCGTCGCGCGATCGAAATGCTGTACGGTCGCACCCTGACCACTTACTACGCCGCTCAACCGGTCGGCCTGGTCTCGGCCACCGCCTCCGCAGAGCGGGCGGCGGCGCAGCTCGTGCGAATGACGTCCGGCAAAGGGCGGCCGCTGGCGGAAAACCCGCGCGTGCGGCAAGTGTGGGCCCGCCTTTCGCCGCGCCCGCAAGTGCTGCTGCTGTTGGATGCGGCGCAGGCGCTGGATCTGGTGCTGCGCGCGGACCGGTCCGGGCGAACCGGAACCACGGCGCCAGCGCCGGATACGTCGCTGCCGCTGGTGGCCTATGGAGGCTACCTGCACGGCCGGACGCTGTGCAGCGAGTTGTGCGTGCCGGCGGAAGCGGCGAAGCAGATCGTGAAGACTATTCGGTCGCAGAAGGATGCGGCCCGCGGGCCGGGGCGCCAACCTTGATCAGCCGCCACGGTTTTGAGCCGCCTGCCGTTGCTCACCCAAGGCCCGCACTCGTTCAGACTCTTCGAAGTTGCCGCTGAGCCGGAGAATGTCGGCTTTGACCAATAGCAACTTGCCCTCGTCGGGCCCGCCGCGCTCGAGTGCCAGGGCGCGCTCGATCGCCTCGAGCGCCGGGGCGTACTGCCGGGCGTACTTGTAAGCCTGCGCCAGGTTGGCGTGGCCGCGAAAATCGGTGGGCTCTTCCGCGACGTAACGTTTGAACAGCTCGAGCGCTTCGGTGCGGGTAGCCGGATCACGATGAGATATTTGGCCCAGGTTCATGAGCGCCGCTTTGTGCTTCGGATCTTGCTCCAGGACCGCGCGGTATTCAGCGGCGGCGCCTTTCAGATCGCCCAGGGCCTCGAGCATTAAGGCGCGATCCAGATGGGCGTCTTCGTAGAAGAAGCCGGCGCTATCGCGCAACTGGTAGGCGCGCTGGTAGGCGGCCGCGGCCTGGACGTAATCGTTGCGCACGTTGTAACCGTGTCCGATTGCCAGCCAACCGACCGCGCTGCCAGGATTCTGGCTGATCGTCTTGGTCCAAAATGTATCTTGATCGCGCCAATCAAGGTTGCGCAGCGCGCTGCGCACGCCGTAGAAGCCCAGAAGGCCCAATGTGGCCACGATTCCCACGGCCCGTTGCACGCCGGCCAGGCGCACCAGTGCCCACCCGGCAATCATGGCGAACCCCAGGGAAGGCAGGAACAATAGCCGGTCGGCGCGGATCGTTCCCACCGGCACAATCAAATTACTCACCGGGAAAATGCTGATGAAGAACCAGGCAATGCCGGTCAGAATGAGATAGTGCCGGCGCCGCGCCAACCAAGCGATCAATCCGGCCCAGACAAACCAGGCGGCCAAACCTGCCAGGACCATCGGCTCGGTAACCGACGGGCGAATAATCCGCGTAAAATCGGCGTACTCGCCACATAGCCAGATGGGCAGAATGAGCTGGCCAATATAGCGCAACATGGTTTCGCTGGCGAACAGGAACCGCTGCCAACCGGTAGCCGACGACATCACCTCCTGGACAGCCGGCAGCGCCGGTCCGAGGACGGCCAGTCGAATGGTTGTGTAGATGACGAGGCCGGGCAAGTAGGCCAGGTGCGCGAGCCAGTAACGCCAGGCGGGCCGGCGACCGCGCCGCACAACCAGCCAATCGATCAGCAACGCCAGCACCGGCAGAACGACCGCCGATTCCTTGAAGAGCAGCGCCACAAAATAAAGCACCGCCGCGCCGGCCAGATACGGATAGCTTCGCCGCTGCGGCGCGGTGCGTGGCTTTGGTTGGCCGGCCTGCGTGCGAGAGGTTTTCTCGTCGCGCTCGAACCTGCGCCGCGCGTAGGTCAGGTGCAGGTGCAGCGCGGCCAGCAGGGTCAGCACCATGTACAGCTCTGACCGTCCGGCGCCGTTGGCGACCACTTCAGTATGCACGGGATGAATGGCATACAAGGCGGCCGTCACGAACGCTAGGTCGCGCCGCTGCCACAGTCGTCGGATGAGCGCGTAGACGAGGACGGCAATCACCGCGTTCGTGAGGATGTTGTTGGCGTGGATCCCTCTGGGCGGGTCCTTGCCGAACAGGGCACAATCGACGGCCAGGGTCAGAACGGTCAAGGGCCGGTACAACTTGGAGTTAGTGAGTTTTTCGCCCCAATAGTCGGTGGCGAAGAGGGCTTTCAGGTCCCACGGCCAGTCCAGGCGCGTGTTTGTCGCGATAATGCCGATGTCATCGTAAACGTGGTCGTTCACGTACGAGTTGGCGAATACCGCCACTGCGAGCACGAACACCGCGGCCGCGAGCACCATGTCGCGTTGCCACCAAGGCACGGTAACAACCTGCCGACGGGAGGAGCGCTCGGTCAGGCGAGTTCTTTGGTCGGTAATGGTGCTCATCCGTTCAACCAGGGCGGCGTCGCGCGGGACATACTACACGAAAAGCGCGGCGTGCTGGAAGGCGACCCAAGGCAACCGCCGAGACGCCAAGAGCGCGAAGACCGCAAAGGATAGAAGGTTGCGGGACGAGGGGCTGGGGGAAGTTCGTGGGAAATTCTCGGACTACACGCCCGGGCTCTGCTCTGCGACATACCGGCGCGGCACGGCGACATTCCGGGGCGACACGCCCCGGCTCTGCTACGGCCCGCCCCGGCTCTGCTCGATATTGCCGGGCGACCCGGTATAATGCCCCGGCAAGTGAGGGTTCAACTAGCCCTGGAGGTACGCCGATGTCGCAGGCGACGTCCTTCTGGCGCCGTATCGGCAGCCTTTTTGGAAAAAGCGCATCTGACGGTCAGCCTGACGCCGCCCCAGCGATGAGCGCTGATGCCGCGCGCACCGCACAGGCCGAGCCAAATTCCGCGCCCGGTTTCTCCCCCGCGCCCGGTTCCTCCTCCGGCGGGTTCCTGGCGCGCTTTCGCCGCAGCGAGACGCGCGCCGCGCAACTGGCCACTTATCAGCGCATGGCGGAGATGATCGAAACATTGCGCGATCACTATCGCCAGCAAGACGAGCGGGCGGCCCGAGTCGAGCAGCAGACCGAGCGCATCAGCGGCATACTTCAACAGCTTGCGGATGACGGCCACCGGCAGCAGGAGCACGTGCGTGCAATGGCCGATAACGTGAGCCTGGCCAGCCGCCACACGGCCGCCATGTCGGAAACGCTGAGCCTCTTGCCGCCGCTGCTGCAGGCGGAAGCAGACGCGGTTCGCTCAATGGTGCGGCGCATGGATGTGGCCCAGGAAACCGACACGCAGCTCATGCACTCGCTGCAGAAACTGGGACAGGCGGTCGAGACGCTTCAGGCGGCCGGCGCGGCCCAGGTGCAGACGCTGGAGAGACTGAACGCAGCCGAGCGCGAGCAGCGCCAGGCGCTCACCATGCTGGTCCGGGAGCAAACGCGTCGCTTCCTGCTGATCATGCTGGTGGCCGCGATATTGGGCGTCGGCGCTCTGGCGGTACTGAGCGCGGTTTTGATAATGCGCTTATACCATTGAAGCAGCCTGCGAGCTTCCGCGTGGCTGCGAGGAAGAGGATGAGGAACTATGGCGAAACGACACGGAGGTCATCGCCGTCCGTCGGGTTCACAGGCATGGATGCCGCTGCTGGCGGCAGTGCTGGGGTTGCTGACCACCATCAGCCTGGCTTGGCTTCTGACGATAACACGCGCCCACCTGGGCGCGCGCCAAACCATGTGTGCCCCGGCGGCCGCAGTAACGAACCAGCACGCATTGCAGCCGGGGTCGGCCCGCGGCTGTAGCCAGATTAAGGACAAACCATGACTGCCCACCCAGGCGGCGCGCCGGCCGCCACGGCTCTGCCGAGCGGCGCACCTGCGACCCGCATTGCCTACGTCGATGTAGCCAAAGCTCTAGGCATTCTGCTGGTGTTTTATGGACACCTGATCGAGTGCTTTTTCCGCTCCGCGCGTCAAGGGGACCTCGTGGCATGGCGGCAGGCGGCGCTGGAGCAATGGCGCTGGATTTACTGCTTCCACATGCCCTTGTTCTTTTTCCTCTCGGGCCTGGTGTACAAGGAGCGTTCGATCACGGCGGAGACTTTTCTGAAGCGGCAAACGCTTTCACGGTTGACGCCGGTATGGGTGTTTAATTTCATCAGCATGGTCCTGGTGGTGTTCATTGAATTCTGGGGGCGTTCCAATCCGGCCACGCAGCTCGCGACCATATTTAAGGCGAAGGCCGTGCGCTTCGGATGGGAGACCCTGTGTGGGCGGCCGTTTTTTAACGTGCTGGTGTGGTTCTTGGTGTGTCTGTTCGTGGTGGAGCTGATTCAATTCGCGCTGCGCAAGCAGTTCCGCCGCACGCTCTGGCTGGTAGTGTCGATGGCGGTTTTCGCCGGAATAACTTACGTGTTTACGTGCTATCACAGCCAGATCGCTGGTATCTGGGGTTCTCTGCCGTTCGACATGGGGCTGCTCAAGATCGATTTTTGGCAGTTCAGCTCGGTAGTGGCCGCGATTGTGTTTTATCAGGGGGGCATTTTGTTCCAACGGGTCAACGCGATGGGGCTCGCTTCGCGGCGGCTGCCCCTGGCTGCGGCTGGAGCAGTCGGCTTGGTCATTACATTGGTGACCCTAAACTATAACGAGGTGCAGACGGTCGCCTACGTGGCGCATGGGTCGTATGGAAGCGTCGGGTGGTTTTTCTTAACGGCCTTTGCCGGCATCTTGTTCATGGTGGGCCTGTCCAGTCTGCTGTCGTTTAGCGGGATTTTGGCGAAATTTGGGCAGATCACCCTGGGTTTGATGTGTCTGAACGGCATTCTGCACGGGCTGGTCAATATGCCGCTGGCGCAGCGGGTGGCGCCGCTTCTTCCCAAGGATAGCGTTTTTGTTCTTACGGCGACGTGTGTGGGCCTGACGCTGCTATCAGTGGCTGTGTGCCTGCCGATCGTCTGGCTGATTGAGCGATATGCGCCGATTGTGCTCGGGCGCTGGCCGAGTCGCACGCCGAGGAAGGCGGCTTCAGCGGCAGGCTAAGGTTGGTCGCGTTCAGGTTGAGCCAGACTCGGCGGACTATTCGGTAGCCACTGCTTGAACCTGGCGCTTCAAGCAGTGGTACCCGCGGGGGATGATCGAAGTCGAGCCCGTAACTACTAGCAGCCGCCGGTGAGGCAGGCCACGAACGGGTCGATGTCGAACACGTTCACGGAGCCGTCGCTGTTGCAGTCGCAGGTGCAAAGCAGGTCGCAGCCGACGGATCCGAACGCAGCCTCCCAGCCCTCTGGGTCGGTCAAGCTCAACACGAATGGGTCGATGTCAAAGACGTTGACGGCCCCATCACAGTTCGCGTCCGCTTTGTGCTGGGCGCCGCAGGGCGAGCAGGGCTCGAATTCGTGCGTACCGGGCGTCGTCACCGCCTGCAGCCACTCCTCGTCGGAAATCGGCGGCTCCATAACGGGGGGAACAGAGCTTTCCGCGCCGCCCAGGAACCACTCGGAGGCGACGAACGTGCCGCCGCTGCCGGTGCTGTACGCTGGCAGACGGTACGAGTACCCGTGCGTTGTGTCCCACGGCAAACCGGTCCCATCAACACCGGACTCCCCGTAGATATCCAGCAGGTGCGAGCCATCGGCAGTGTCGGTCAGGATCAACGCCGCATCGCCCTCGCCATCCTGCGTCTCGCCCCAGACACTATTGACGATCATGTCGGACTGGAAACCGTACGTGCCGTAAAACGAGCCCGTGCACCAATAGCCGTTCCGGGTCTCAATAATGAAGGAGTCGCCGGCGTTGATCGTGACGCCCGTCAGGTCGATATCGACGATCAGGTCCGACGTGCCGGGCGGCGTCTGCACGATCACGCCGCCGGCCGGGAAGGTGTAGTCGCTGGTGCCCGTGTTCGTAATCTCCATCCAGACCGGGCAGCCGCCGCTGCCGGCGCCATGCACGATTTCGCTGATGATGATGCAATTCTGAGCCTGAACATCCAGCGCCAACATCACGGCACTTGCCGCGACTACTGCAATTAGGAGTTTCCTCACTTTTCCATCCTCCATTGAAAAGCCAACCTCGACGAGCGCGCCCCAACGGTTCGCTTACCGCCGGCCTGGCGCGGGAAACGGAATCGCCTCAGCGCAACGAGCACTCCACGGCCGCGCCGGGCGCCGGTGTCGGGTTTTTACCGAAAGACCGACCTGTTCATGATAATCGTTATGAGGGGCCGAATTCAATCGGAATTGAGAGACGCAAAGGCATGAAGCGGCGAGGATGAGCCTCGGCCGTACATCCCATAATATTCGGTGGCTTCGGGCCCCCGATGGCCGGTTATCCGCAGAAGCCAGGGGCTTTGAATTTCCAAGCTGCAAGCGCGGGCATGCCACCACCAACAAAGCCCTCAGGAGCCAAGCGCAGCACAGCACTCTGCCGCCGGGAAAGCGAAACTTTCAACCCTGTACCTCCCGCAAGAAGCGCTCGAGCTCCTCACGCTCCGCAGGCCGTAGACGCATCACTTCCCCGGGTGGGCGGGAATCGTCTATTTCAAGAGCCGCATTGAAGTGCTCGGCCGCGATTTCCCGCGCCTGCGGATCGTCCGATTCCTGCGACCATTCGAGCCAGACTTTTCCAGCCGAAATGCGAGTACGCGGGTCGGTGGGGTAAAGCTCGACTGCTCTGTGCCAATGCAATGCAGACTGGTGCAAGGCTTCACTCGCCTCATCCGGAAGCAGGGCCAGCAGGTATGCCTCTTGCATGTCTTCGTACAGTTTGCCCAACCGCGCTTCGGCCGCTCTGGAGTGCGGATTACGCTCCAGCGCAAGCAGCCCCAGTTCCTCCGCCTGTTTCAACAGCTTCAGTCGCTCCTGCGCGCCGCTTTCGCCGGCGCCGATGAGCATGGCCCAGCCGGCAACTTGGCGTGCCGCTTCAGCGTCCAGCGGATCGCTGCCGAGCACGCGCCGCTCGAGCGCGCGGATGTCGTCGCGTCCCGCAAATCCCGGCGGGCTAAACGCAATCAGTCTGAGCTGTTGCAGCCAGAACTCGGTTCGCATGGTGGGCAGCGTCACGCCCATTAATTGGAAGAACACCAGCAGAATGGCGGCCGCGGCAACCAACCACTTTCGGTGCGGCGCGGGCTGAGCGACGGGCGGCGGCCGAAATGCGATCCCCGCGGCCACCAGCGTCACGAATAGATACAGACCGCCGACAGTGAGTAGCGCGAAGTCGATCAATCCGTGGATAAGCGCGGCCAGCAAGGCCCCGGCAATCCCGGCCAACAGCCAGCCGCGCGCCGCATTGCTGTCCGGCAGCAGGTCGACCAGCCGCGTGATAACCGCGAAACACACCAGCCACACGGCCGCAAACTCGAAAGCCCAGAGCAGCACCGTGGCCGACCCCTCGACGCGCCCCGAGAATGTGAAATGCGTTAACGGAACAACGAGCATGGCCGCGATCACGTGGCTGAACGAGACTGCCGGCTGTGCCGCTCCGCCATCGGTCTGCCCATTCATACGGCGGAACACGGCGGTGATCGAACCAAACAGCAGAATCGAACCGGCGGCGAGGCCCAGCGGCCCAAGCTCCACCAGTAACGAGAGCCACAGGTTGTGTGGATCGCGTACTTCTTCAGGACTGACGGCGGCTTTGTGCCGCAGGTAAGCATCGCCGAAATTCAGTCGCCCGACACCCGTCAGCGGCGCGTCCAGAAAAGCCTGCGCTCCCGCGGTCCAGTACTGCCATCGAAACGCCAGCGACGGATGCCGGAAAGTGCCGTGAACTACGCCGTAGGTCGTGCCCGCGGCGATCACCGCCAGGTACACGCCGACCAGCAGCGCCAGCGCCCGCCCCGGCCGCTGCGCGATCCGCAGCCGCAGAAAACCCAGCGCGATCAGCAGCAGCAACCCGCCGGCCAGAGCGACAAACGCCCCTAGACTCCGCGTGTACCACAGCCCGATTCCCAACAGCAGCATGAGCGCGGCGCCGAAAAGCAGCGCCGCCGAGCGGTCGACTCGCACCGCAGCTCGTCCGGCGGCCAGCCATGCCGCACACACTCCGGCCGCCGTCAGCAGCCACATCATCAGAAACGAGCCGGTGACGTTGGGGTGCGATTGATATCCAATGGCCTCACCGGACTGCAGGCGCCGCTCAAAGTTAATTACGGTCGGCGCGCTAAGGTCATGCCCCGCCGCTTCAAGCTGCGGCTTGTATTCCGCCCACGCTGCCATGGTGTCATGGTGCTCGTAAGCTTTCCACAGCGCGCACTTGGTGGCCATGGTGGCCCCGCCGGCCAGCGTGGCGGCCAGCAGCAGGCGCGGCATCCACGGGGCCCGCATAACCTGCACCAGCGCCGCTCCGGCCAGGACTGCAACAAGCAGGCTGAAGCCCGCGTTCAGCGCCGGCCGCTGTTCGCCCGCCGCCGAAACCGAAAGCGCTACGGCGAACATCAGGCCCCCCAGGCTGGCCAGCACCCAACCGCCGCCGCGCTGGCGCCGCCAGCCGCGCACCAGGATCGCGGCCGACGCGATCAACGTCAGCGAATCCAGCCAGGTGGTCCAAGCCGGCGTTGTCCCGCCGGAAGTACGGGGCAGGAATGAGATGGCCAGGCGTTCGAACGACTCGCTGATGAGCGGCCGGGCGCACACGATCCCCAGAAGCACGTAGAACAGCACGCGCTCCAATAAGGCAACCTGCACGGTGGCCGGTGGGCGAACGGACGTGTCCTGGGCCGCGGCCTCCTTCATGCCGTTTTCCGCGCCGGAGATTCCAGAATCGCAATAATCCCTAGCACCATCAACACGATGAAGGCAACCGTAAGCGTCCGCCGCAGGTCGGCGCCCGGCAGCAAAGTGGCGGTCAAGCCGGTCGTGGCCGTCGCGAGGTAGATGGTCAGCACGGCGAACCGGCGGCTTAGCCCGTGGTCGACCAGCCGGTGCGAAAAGTGACGCTGGTCGCCGCGCATCGGGTTGCGGCCCTCCGCCAGGCGGATGCCCACGACGCTTACGAAGTCGTACAGAGGCACGGCCAGAATGACGAGCGGCATGGCCAGGGCATAGGGTGGGGCATCCATGCCGCTACGGAAATAAGTCGTCATGACCGCGGTGGTGGCCAGCATGTAGCCCACGACCAGGCTGCCTGCATCACCCATGAATATGCGGGCCGGCGGAAAGTTGAAGAACCAGAACCCCAGCACCGCCCCGATGAAAATGCAAGCCAGCGCCGGCACGAAGACCTGCCCGGCCATCAGCCCACAAGCGGCCAGCGACACCAGGCAGAGCCAACCAACGCCCGAACTCAACCCGTCCATGTTGTCCAGAAAATTGAAGGCGTTGACGATCACGATGAACCAGGCCACGGTCAGAGGAATCGAGACCGCATCGCCCCACATAGCGCCGATGCGCAGCCCTCCCCAGACTGTGACCAGCAGGCCGACGCCAGCGATCACGATCAACTTGGGATACGCCCCCAGTGCGCGAACGTCGTCGATCAGCCCCAGCACGTGCAGCACCGCCGCCCCAATCAGCAAGACCAGCGCCTGCCCCGACCGTTGCTCCAGCCCGCCGAGATACGGCCGAATGCTCTCGCCAAAACGCTCGATGCCCCAATCCGGCCCCATCCAGCGCAGCAGGAGGATTGCCGCCGCGACCGGCAGCCAGGCCGCGATGAAGATTGCCACGCCACCGCCGTAGGGCATGGGCACCTTGTGCGATTTGTGCCCGCCGGGGTGATCAGTAAACCCGATCCGCGGGCAAATGCGCACCGCGGCGGCCGTCAGCACCGCGGAGAGCCCAGCCGCCCCGAGCGCGGCAGCCGACATAAGCAGTAGAAGTACCGGGCGGCTCATCCGGGCTCCCCGGCGCCAGATTGCGTGGAACGCGTCATATTCTCACTCTGCTTACGGTACACGCTGCGGACGCGTTCAAACCAAGCCAGGTACTCGGGCCGGCGATAGTCGGCGTACGTCCACGGCCAGGCCTGCCAAGCCTTATCGCGGTAGTGCAGCGTCACTTCAGCGTAAATGCCGCCGCCCAGGTAAACCCGGTGATCACGGTCCTTGGTGGTAGCCAGCACGAGCTTCGCCAGGCTTACATAACCGGGATCCAGGTTTACCGGGCGTGGCCTTTCGGGCGACAGGCACTGCTCGGCGATCCTGCTCTCCAACTCGTTCGTGCGCCGCTTTATCTCAACCAGCGCCTCCGGTCGCACCAACCGCTCGAAGCTCAGAAACCAGCGTTGCAGGCCCGGACCCATTTCCGCCGCGTAATAATCCGTCTCTTCAAACGGCCAAAAATCGCTTTCCAGGTCGATGTTCCCGTATTCGTGCACGAGGAGCTGCCGCGCGCGGCGTAGCAAGTCCGCGTCCCCGCCCAAAAGACCGACTATCAGTTTCACCGGCTGGGCCGCCCGAATTCTGGCCATGGCCGGAAGTGTAGCAGCGCGATAGCATTTCAGCGACGGGTCTCCCCCTGTGGCGCCGGCGTCCTGTGGCACCGGCGTCCCCCCGGCGTATGCTTATTGGGGCACCGGCTCCCGCCGGCGAGGTTATGAACATCGGCCTTTTCGAAGACTCCGGCTGCCAGAACCTCCTGCCAATGACCTGGCTGCGCGCCTGCTTCGAACTGCGCTGCGGACGCGACCGCCTGATCGACAAGCTGCGGACGCACTGGGGCCCGCAGATTTCGCGCTTGTGGGTGCGCGAGGCGCTGCGCGACGTGGTCGCCGAACGCGTCGAGCTCGACCCGCCAACGCCGGACGGGCAATGGCTGCTCGTCAATGCGCGCGTCCTGCTCACCGGCCCGGCTGCTCCGCCGGCCAGCGGCGTGGCCTGGAAGCGGAACGGGACGCTAGTCGCCGCCGGCGCGCTGGCCGCCGACGTGGAAAACCTCACGGAACGCTTTTTCTGCGACGACGAAGCGGTTGACGCCTGGCTGTTGGCCCGCGGCTTCCGCTTCGAGTCGCGGCCCGACACCGTAACCCTTATCGATCACCCGTGGGACTTGCCGCTGGCCAACGCCGACGAAATCCGGCGCCAGTGCGCCGGTTCGGGCGGCGTTCACGGCGGCCAAATCCATCCCGGCGCCCATCTGCTCAACCCGGCTGAAATTCACATCGCCCCGGGAGCGGTCATCAAGCCCGGCGTGGTGCTGGATGCCGAAGAAGGCCCGATTCACATCGACACCGCCGCCGAAATCCAAGCCAACGCCGTCATCATGGGCCCGGCCTACATCGGCCCGCGCAGCATCGTCCGCCCGGGTGCGGTCCTGCGCGGTGGCGTCACCATCGGCCCAGTCTGCAAGGTGGGCGGCGAAATCGAGACCTCGATCTTTCAAGGCTATAGCAACAAGCAGTCCTATGGGTTTGTTGGGCACAGCCTCATCGGCGAATGGGTCAATCTCGGCGCCGGAACGGTCACCAGCAACCTGAAAAACACGTACGGCGCCATCCGCGTTTACATCAACGGCGTAGGGGTCGAATCCGGCCAGCACTTCATCGGCTCGATCATCGGCGACCATTCCAAGACCGGCATCGGCACCATCCTGCCGACGGGCTGCGTCGTCGGCATCGCTTCAAACGTGTTCCGCCAGAGCGCCGTGCCGCGGTTCGTCCCGTCCTTCGCCTGGCTCACCGAGGCGGAAATGACGAACTACCGCGTCGAGAAGGCCCTGAACATCGCGCGCATCGTCATGGCCCGCCGTGACGTCCATTTGAGCGACGCCGAAGCCGCCCTGCTCAAGAGCGCCGCCGACCAAGCCGGCCAAGTCGAAGCCGCCGGCTGGCAGTAGCCGCCCCGTCCAGCCCTACCACGCTGAAAATCGCGTGTGCCACTGTTGAAGCGTCAGGTGTGCCACTGCTGAAGCAGGCGCTTCAGCAGTGCCGGTCAAGAAGCAGTGCTCAACGCATTTCGCCCGCCGCCGCCGGCATCACCCCCTGCATCCCTCTCGCCCACATCGAATATAATGAACACGAGGGAAGCGCTTTCCGTGCGTCAGCGCACGACGCGCCCGGTTACCCGCCTTCGACGGAGAACTCATGCCCCTACAACACTCGCGCTTTACGACGACCCGCAGCGCCGCATTGATCGCAGTTATCACTGTCAGCGCCTGCTCGCTAATTCCACTTTCCCGCGCCGCCGAGCCGACCCAGTCCGCTTCGCCGGCGCAGGACGCCCTCACCCCCTCCGAGCTGGCCCACCTCGAAACGCTTTCCAACAGCTTCCGTAAACTCGCACGCCTGTCGCGCCGCGGCGTCGTTTACATCGTCGTCGAATCGGCCAAATCCGCCGAACCAGATCCCGACCTGCTCGACTACCTGCGCCAGCGCTTCGCCGAAGTCGTACCGGACGAGCAGTTGCAGGAATTGGCACGCCGCATTCCAGGCGGCTCCGGCACCGGAATCATCTTCGACCGGCACGGCCACATCCTGACCAACAGCCACGTTGTACGGGAACGCGACGAAATCGAGGTGCGCCTGCCCGACGAACGTGTTTACCCGGCCAAACTCGTCGGCGTCGACACCAAAACCGATGTCGCAGTCGTCAAGATCGACGCCCCGGACCTCCACCCCCTCACCTTCGCCGACTCCGACCAGGCTGAAGTCGGCGACTGGGTCCTCGCCGTCGGCGCCCCCTTCGGCCTCACCCAGACCGTCACGCACGGCATCATCAGCGCCACCGGCCGCGGCCACATTCGCGGCCTCGACAGTATTTACTACCAGAATTTCATCCAGACCGACGCGGCCATCAACCCCGGCAACTCCGGCGGGCCCCTGCTGAACATGCGCGGTGAGGTGCTCGGCATCAATACCGCCATCGCTACTGACGGCGTGGCCTTCGCCATTCCCTCGAATATGGCTCTCAAAATAGCCCGCATTCTGATCGAAAAGGGCGTCGTCTCCCGCGGCTGGTTGGGAATCAGCTTCGCCCCGGCCGGCGTGACCTCGGCCGACATGGAAATTCTGGATTTGCCCCATGACCGCGGCGTACTCGTGAGTAGCGTACTGGCAAAATCGCCCGCAATGGCCGCCGGAGTGCAGGTGGATGACTACATCACGGGCATTAACGGTCAGGAGTTGAACGGCGCCGGCCAATTCACGAATCTGATGGGCGATTTCCTGCCGGACACGCAGCTAACTCTGCAAGTGTTCCGCGACGGCCGGAAACAGGACATTGACATTCGGCTTGCCCAACAGCCGGACAACCCCAACGATCGTTCGTTGTTGCTGGATGAGGCTCGTGGCCGGTACGTTCCGCAGCTTGGGCTGTCTGGCCGCGCTTTGCGTCCGAAGACTGTCAACGGATTTGAGGCCGATGACCGCGGCGTGTTTGTGACGCACGTTGACGAAGACGGTCCGTGCGCCACTGCCGTCAGGAGCGGCGAAGTCATCACCGCAGTTAATGACCGCAAGATACGCAATCTGGGTGAATTGGAAGCGGCTCTGAATAAGCCGGCGCTGCTGCAACGCCAAGCGGAACGGCAAGATGCGTCTGGTGCCGGGCCGCGTGAAATCCGTCTTGACATCTTGCAAAAGGATTACGACCAACGCCTGGAGACCGTGAGCCTGCCCTAGCCCTCTTGCGCGATCTGTGTCACCTTAGCGAGCCGCTATTATTTTGAGACCAACGTCGCTCAACCCAGCAAGACTGCTTTTATAGGACTATCGCTCACACCTTCCGATCACCCAACCTGCCGGACGACGCTCTGCCCCCCTGCCGTTTACGGCCGCCTCATCATCCTCGCGGCCCAGGCACTCATGGCCCCTTGACGGTTGCCTTGTTTACGCCTGCCCGGATACGCGGTAACTTCGAGCACGGTGAGCCGGAGTCTCTCAGTCTACGGCGATGCGGGTCGTAAACCGCTCGCCCCATTATGACTACCTGTGGCTCCAACACACTCCCATGAGGAAACGTAGCTATGTCTTCCACTGAGGAATTCCGAATTGAGCACGACCTGCTCGGCGTAAAGAAAATACCCACAGGCGCCTACTACGGCGTCCAGACCGCACGCGCCATGGAGAACTTCCATATCTCCGGCGTGCCGATCAAACAGTACCCAGATTTGATCCGCGCCCTGGCCGCGGTCAAACTCGCCGCCGCCCGCGCCAACTACGAATGCGGCAAGATTACCAAGACCGTCCTCGACGGCATCGACGGCGCCTGCCACGAAATCATGGACGGCAAACTACACGACCAGTTCCTGGTTGACCTCATCCAGGGCGGCGCCGGCACGTCGAGCAACATGGCCGCCAACGAGGTCATCGCCAACCGCGCCCTCGAGTTGATGGGACACAAAAAAGGCGAGTACCAATACTGCAGCCCGCTCGACCACGTGAATTGCTCGCAATCGACCAACGACGCCTACCCCACCGCACTGCACCTGGCCTTCATCTTCATCAACGACCGGCTGATCGACGAACTTGATCTGCTTGTCGCCGCCCTCAGCCGCAAAGGCCGCGAATTCGCGGGCATCCTCAAGATGGGCCGCACCCAGCTCCAGGACGCCGTCCCCATGACCCTGGGCCAGGAGTTCGACGCCTGGGCCCATAGCCTCGACAACGAAGTGGAAGCCCTGCGCCACAGCGAAAACGTTCTGCTCGAGGTCAACATGGGCGGGACCGCCATCGGCACGGGTCTCAACGCCCCGCGCGGCTACGCGACGAAGTGCGTTGGTCAGCTCGCCCAGATCACCGGCAAAGAGTACCGCCTCGCCCCAAACCTGGTCGAGGCGACCCAGGACACGCAGCCGTTCGTCCTCTACTCCGCCGTACTCAAGAGCCTGGCGATCAAGCTTTCAAAGATTTGCAATGATCTGCGGCTGCTTTCGTCGGGGCCGCGCGCCGGTATAAACGAAATCAACCTGCCCCCCAAACAGCCGGGCTCGACCATTATGCCGGGCAAGGTCAACCCGGTCATTCCGGAAGTCGTGAACCAAGCCTGCTATCGCGTCATCGGCAACGACCTGGCCGTGACGCTGGCGGCCGAGGCCGGCCAACTTCAACTCAACGTCATGGAGCCGGTGATCGCGGCGTGTATTCTGGACTCGCAGACGCTGTTCATGAACTCGGCCCGCACGCTGCGCGAACACTGCATTGACGGCATCACCGCCAATGCCGACGTATGCCGCTATCACGTGGAACACAGCATCGGCCTGGTAACCGCATTGAACCCGGTGATCGGCTACGACACGGCGAGCGAACTCGCGGCCGAGGCCCTGCGAACGGGCCGCGGCATCGTGGAACTGGTGCGCGAAAAGAAGATCCTCACGGACGAACAAATCGCCGAAGTTCTGGACCCGGCGAAGATGGCCGGCGGCGCATAGCGCCACGCCCATCGTCGACAGTGAGCTGAACTGTACCCGGCTATGGCGCGCTGAATGCGGCCTGCAAGGCCGCAAAATCCCGTAGGTCCACGTCGCCATCGATTTCCAGGTCTGCTGCCGCGCAGCCCCCGGGCAGGGCGACCTCCGCCCCAGCCATGCACGCGGCGAACGCCTCCCAGTCAAACAGATTGATGAAGCCGTCGCCGTCGATGTCCTCGCGGTCGTACTCGTAGGCGCCCATGTCGACGCGGTCCGCGCCGTCGCCGTCTCCATCACGCACGCGTGGCTGACCGTCCAGGTCGCGCTCTCCCGCGGTCGGCACATAGGCAGGGTCGCCCGCCTCCGTGCAGGGCGAATCGCGATTGACGCGGTAGTTGTTGTCTTTCCACGTGTTCGGATCATTGTCCGCGCCATCCGGATCGACGAATTGCGGATTCTGACCATGATTGCCTACGCCTCCGTAACTGCCCGTCCAGCCCGCGACGCAACTGTAGTTGACGGCGAGTGTTCCGCCGGAGTGGAACAACTGCGCGGCCTGACCGCCGCCGCTGTTATCGCTATTGCCCCGGAGGACAGTGTTCCGCACGTTCAGCGTGGCGTCGGCGATGCAAACGCCGCCCCCGTTCGGCGCGAAGTTGCCGACAACCGTACTGTTATAGATGGCGACATTCGAATTTGTGCTCAGAATGATCCCGCCGCCGGCCCCGCCGCCGGTCACCTGGTTTCCGCCCACCAGGCAATCGCGGAATTGGACTGTACTGTTGTTGACATCTGCAGCCCCGCCGTTGCCGCTCGCCGTGTTCGCCAGAAACTGGCAATTCTCAATAACCGGGGCGCTCTGGTCGCCGATAAACATGCCGCCGCCGTACAGGCTGCTGTTCCCCGATAGAAGCGAGCGCCGCACCTGCACGTTGCACAGACCGACCGCCGCCGCACCGCCGCCGGCGTAATTGGCGGTGTTCGCCGTGAAAGTGCAGTCCTCTATCAGCGGGTGGCTGTCGGCATTGGCCAGCACCCCACCGCCGTATCCTCCGGCCGCGTTGTTCAGGAACGTGCAGCGGACGATCGTGGGCGAACTCTTGTAGTTGTCGATCGCTCCGCCATTGCCCGCTGCGCCGTTGCCCGCGAAGGTGCAATCGCTGATCGCCGCGTGGCTGCCGCCCTCATTCGTGACGGCCCCGCCATGGATCGCCGTGTTGTTCACGAACCGACAGCGCAGGATCATCGGTTGCGAGCCTCCCGTGTTCGTAATTGCGCCACCATTCCAGGACGAAACGTTGTCCTGGAAAACGCAGTCGCGGATCGTCGGGCTGCTCGCTTGCTGGCATCGAATCGCGCCGCCGCCGCTGGCGTAGCCATTGCGGATCGTCAGGCCGGCGATAACGGTGTCCGGCCCATCGCCGATCCCGGTCAGAAAGGCTCGCCGCGGCGCGGCGGGGCTGCCCTGCAGGTCCAGGATCGTCGCTGCAACCACGTCCGGGTCGTTCGGGTCTGCGCTGCGGATCGTGACGGCCATGCCGCCGAGCACGATGTCGTGATTGCCGGCGCCGCTATACGTTCCCGGTGAGAGGATGATCTCGTCCCCATAGTGCGCCAGATCAAGGGCCGCCTGAATCGTGGCATGCCAAGTGTCCTGCGTGAGATTGTGAATCGAGCCGGTAAGGGGCTGAACGAGGCGCGTGGACGGGTCGCCATAGACGCCGAAAACCACGTAGTTCGTCCACATATTGTTGTCCCACAGCGACTGCTTCAGCGCGTGCATGGCGAGCCCCGCGGACGCCCCCTGCACCACGCGAGCCGCGTAGGCGTAGCCCATGCCCGGGCCGCTGCTCGACCCGCTGAACGAGGTCTCGCCGACCCAGTACCAGGAGCTCCGCGTAGCGCCGACGGTGGCGATCCCGCCGTGTCTGAGCAGCGAGTAGGCCAGGTTGTTCGTGTCCTCCGGATATGAGTTGCTGCAGGAACCCTGGAACGTAAACGCCGGGTACGCATCATTGAGTAAGGGCACATGCGCCGTGTCCATCACTTCGTACGCACCTTGCGAATTGCCGTGCGTCCACCAGACCACCAGCCCGAAGGGGTTGTTGGCCCACACGTCGCTTACGCCGCCGACCGTGCAGGGCGTGGTTTCCGGGGGCGGCGTCAGTCCATAATCTTCATCGTAAATGCGGTGATAGCCCCACGCGGCGCCCGTCAACACGTCATTCTTGATCTGTTCGCCGAGGTGATAACCCGGCGTCGAGTCGTCGGAAGGCTTCATGGGCAGCAGCGCGTTTTGCCGCCACTCGGTCGCCGGGCCGCGGGATGCCCGGGTGAGCGCATCCGTATACTCCTGGCCCTGTGAGGTGGCCGTGGCGTGCGCGACGACCGGGGGCGGACCCGTCGGCGGCACCTGTCATCGTGTTCTTGCACCTGCCGAAGTGTGGCGGCACGGCGCTGCACGAGTGGCTGGCGTCGGTCGTCGGGCCCGACGAGCTGTGCCCCGAACGCAACCGAATGCCCGCCGATCTCCCCGACGACGCCATGCTCGAACGGCTGCTGGCGTTGAATCTGGAGCGGACATGACGCCGGACATGCTTCTTGCGTTTCTCCTCGCCGCTTCCACGTTCGGGCTCGCGGCTCGCGCATGCGAGACAGGATGCGAGGGTCTCCGCAAACCGGTCCGCCGTTTCCTGGCCCTGCATCGGGCCGAACGGGCGTTCGTCTCGCTCTTGCTCGCCGTGTGCTGCATCCATGGCGGCTCCAAGCCATCGGCTCCGACCGGCACCACGACCTC
>ENA-UOUL01001760-UOUL01001760.1-bioreactor-metagenome-genome-assembly--contig:-NODE-1760-length-28232-cov-4.995844_pt1 | contig 28232 bp, 21 predicted proteins | sample MGYA00249838_ERZ747220 | MGnify/ENA primary metagenome ERZ747220 (study PRJEB28778, sample SAMN05720191) | bioreactor metagenome | isolation source: Anaerobic biogas reactor | place: USA:Washington...
CATCCTGCGCCCACAGCCGCTGTTGATCGCCGAGGACGTGGGTAAAGACGCTATAGTTCGTATCCAGATCGGCGAGGGCCTCCCAGTAGAGCGTGAGATGGAATGCCTCGCCCGGCGCCGCCGCGGTGCGATCCAACGCATAGCCCACGAGCGCCGCCTTATCTCCGAGGTTCAGAAAGGTCGGGTTGGGGATTCCATCGACCACGCGCTCGGGGAGCACGACACGCCCAAAGCGCAGGCTGTCGCGCGGGAGCGCGCCGGCCGGGGTCGGCAGGAAGAGACGCTCGCCCGTCTCTAGACGGTACAGCCCCACCTCGATCTCGGCGTCGGTGGGAGTGAGGGTCGTCGCCGAGACCGGCACCACGTAGGTGTCGGCGATGAGATCGCCCGGCGCCCAGAGCGTGGTCGGATAGTTGCCCTGGCCCGGGTACATGTCGCGCTGCCCAATGATGATGTCGTTGGCGCCCAGCAGGTGCACGAACACGCTCCAGTCATGGTCCATGGACTGGAGGCCGCGCCAGTAGAGGGTGACCGCCACCGACTCGCCCGGCGCCACGACTGCGGGCTCGATGCGATAGCCGAGGAGTTCCATCAGGCCGCCGTCACCTGCTACATCCCCAAAGGTGGCGTGGTAGGGCGTGGCGCCATGCGCCCCCAGATCGGAGAGGTCCGACGCGCTGAGGAGGGGCGGGTGGGCGTAGGCGGGGCGGATGGTGATCCACGGCAGCAGGGCGGCGACCGCCAGCATGACGGCCGCGGCCAGGGCGAGGGGCGCCCGCCGCCAGGCCCGCGGCACGGGGCGCCAGCGCAGCAGCGCCGCCAGCCCCATGGCCATGAGCAGGCTGAGGGCGGTGAGCGCGGGGAACATGAGCCGCCCCTGGCTGGCGATGGTCATGAGCGTCCAGCGGATGAGGGCCACGAACACCGCCACCGGCCAGAGGGCAATGAGGCCCACCTGCAGCCCCCGCGCGACGCCCGCGGCGCCGGTGAGCCGCCCAGAGCGCCACTCCTGCCAGACGTACAGCGGCGCAGCGGCCAGCCCGACGCCGCCGAGGATGCTGAGTGCGGCGTAGGCCCAGCCGGGGGCGGGGACGTTGACGCCGCCAAAGAACCCCCAGTAGGCCATGACGAACCCTTTCCACTCCGCCGCGAGCTGCCGCAGCGAGGGGACGGGGTTGCGCGCCCCGACGATGGCGACAAAGGCGTTGAGGCCCAGCGGGTCGTCGTAGAGGCGCCAGTTTCGCCAATACCACCATTGTGCCACCAACAGCACCGGAATCCCCACCAGCGCGCCGGCGGTGACGAGCGTCCGCCAGGGGCGCTGACGCGGCGTTGGGTACAATGCCGTCGTACCCAACGCCGCGTTGAGGACGATCGCCAACCCCGCCAGGGGCAGCATCGCGAGGCCGCTCGCCTTGGTGATGGCGTTCAGCCCCAGGAGGAGCCCCAGCACCGCCCATTGGGCGCGCGTGGGTGGCCGCGCGACGGCCGCCACGATGCGCCACAGCGCTACGGCGCTCAGGGCGATCACCAGGGCGTCGTTGTTGACCGACGCGGTGACGAACAGGAACATGGCGTTGAAGGCGGTCAGCGCGGCGGCGCCCACGGCCAGGAATTCGTCGTGGGGCCAGATCGTCCGCGCCAGGAGGTAACCGGCCAACACGGTGACGGCGCCCATGAGCACCGACGCCCAGCGCACCATGTGCACCGCCAGCACCGTGCCGCGGTAGGGCCAGCGCTCGGCGGGGCCGTGAATGGCCATGTTCACGTTGCGGTCCGCGGTGATGATGCCCATATCCACGTGGGGATTGAGCCGGCGCACGGCGTCCATGTCGTCGGTATCGATCCAAAAGGTGAGGGCGGCGCCCAGGGCATAGTAGAGGGGCGGCTGGCTCCCCTCCTGCCGCCACGGCCCGACGTTGTCGGCGCGCTGCACCGGCAGGCCGTTGCCGTCCGCCAGGTGTTTGACGAAAGGATAGTGCCACAGCTCGTCGGAGGCCTCAAAGATGGGCGTGACGATGCTATAGATGGTGCCCAGCACGAGGTAGAGCGCCAGCACGACGGCGATGCCGGCGTGGCGGCGGAAGGAGAACCGAGGCTGTGGGGAGCCGATCCCTTGGGATGCGTCGCGTTCAGGGCGTAACGCCATGCAGGACCTCGAGGGTGCGTGCGGCGATGCGTTGCCAGTCGAACTCGTGCGCCAGCTCGGCGGCGCCGGCCGCCAGGGTCCGCGCCAGGGCGGCGTCGTCGGCCAGGCGCGCGATCCCCTCCGCCAGGGCGGCGGGGTCCTGCGGCGGCACCAGCCAGGCGGTGCGCCCATGCGCCAGCTCGGGCACGCGCACGCGTGGATGGGTGGTCACGATGGGCAGGCCGTGGGCCAGGGCCGCCATGAGGCTCCCCCGGCGAAAGGAGGCGCCGTCACGATACGGCAGGGCGCAGACATCGACGGCGGACAGCGCCGCCGAGGCGTCCTCGGGCGGCAGGTAGCCCGTCCAGGCGACCCGCTCCGCGAGCCCCCGCTCGCTGATGAGGGCCCGCACCCGCTCCAGGTACCGTTGGTTCGTCGGGTCGCTGGCGCCGGCGCCGCCCCCCACGACCAAGAGTCTGGCATCATAGCCGCGACGGGCGAGGTCGTCCAACGCCTCGACGAGTTCCTCGACCCCCTTGCTGGCGTTGATGAGCCCGAAATAGCCCACCAGCAACGTCGCGGCCCCCGCGCCCCAGCGCGCCCGCCAGGCGGCCCGGTCATAGTCGGGCGGCAGGCAGGGGGCAATGTTGCTGCCGATGGGGATCATCTCCAGTCGGGGGAGGCCGCAGCGCGCCAGGGCCTCGCGATCCTCGGCGTTGGTGACGATAGTCGCCCGGCTGCCCCTCGCCAGGGCGAGGTTGGCCCAGCGACGCACGGGGCCAGCCTTGGGAAATAGATAAGGCACGAGCAGGTCGTGAAAGGTGGTGACGAACGGCACGCGCGGAAAGGCGCTTGGCAACAAGTTCACCGCGGGATGCATGCCGTAGGCGGCCGTCTGGTACTGGACGTTCACCACGTCGGGCCGTACCTCGCGCAGCAACCGCCGCAGCGTGCCGTACAGCGGCCCCCAGCTCCATGACGCCCCCACCGCATGGCAGTCCGGCGGCGCCTGCGGGGCGCCGTGGCGGGCCCGCGTCGAGGTGAGGACGTGCACCTCGGCCCCCTGCTCTGCCATGGCGCACCCTAGGAGCCGGGTAAAGTCGGCGACGCCGCCCTCCATGGGCGGGTACTCGCCCGACACCAGCAGCACGCGCAACGGCCTCGTCATCGGCCGCCCACCTTGGGAGTGATGGCGTTGGTCGTTCTTTCCCTCACACAGAATGGTAAACGAATGAATTCGTCACTACATAGGGTAGAATAGCTTTTCTTTGTAGTGACGAATTCCTTCGTTCTTTCTGTCGTACGGCGTGGAGAACGAGCGAATGCGTTGGGTGCAACGCCGTCACTATGGGGGAGAGGGTGCCTGAGTCTTGTCATACGTCATCGCTGGGTTCGGCGCGGCACAGGGACGCCTGGCGTCGCGGCCGGCGCAGGCCCGATCGCAGTACCCGGGCGTAGACGGCCAGGCGCTGCCGCCGCAACGCCGGCCGATGGCCGACGGCCAGCTTGAGCGCCTCGCGCCCCATCTGCACGACATAGGTGCCGAGCAGGAAGCCGCGCAGCGCCTCGGCCTCGAGGCGGCCGTGGTGCTTGCGGAAATAGTGCACCTTGCTGGAATGAAAGTAGATGTCGCGGGCGGCCGCCACCTGCTCGGCGCTCCGCCCCTCGTGGTGCACCACCACGGCGCACGGGTAATAGATCACCCGCCAACCATCGTCCGCCAGGCGGCGACACCAGTCGAGTTCCTCCGAGTACATAAAGAGGTCCTCGTCCATGAGGCCCACGCGCTCCACCGCCTTGCGCCGCACGAGCATGCAGGCGCCGGTCACCCAGTCCACCGGCTGGATGACGTCCGCCGGCGCGTCGGCAAAGCGATACGCCCTCGCCCAGCGGTTATCGGGCAACCACTGCTCCAGGAGGGTGCTCTCCATGAACGCCATGGCGAGGGTCGGAAAGCGGCGCCGGGAGGACTGTACGCTGCCGTCGGGGTAGCGCAACTGGGGGCCCAAGGCGCCGATATCGGGATGCCGCTCCATATAGTCCATCATGCTCGAGAGGGCGTCCTCGACGATCTCGGTGTCGGGGTTGAGCAGCAAGAGGTAGCGCCCCTCGCAGCGTCGCATGGCGAGGTTGTTGCCGGCGGTGAACCCCACGTTCGTCTCGCAGGCGATGAGGCGCACCTGGGGATAGCGCTGAGCCACCATATTGGCGCTGCCGTCCGAGGAGGCGCTGTCGACGACCCAGATCTCGGCGCTGTGCTGGCCGACCCAGAGCTGGCCGTCCCTCTGCGTCACGTCGGGCGCGTGGAGGATGGAATCGAGGCAGGCGCGCAGCAGCGACGCCACGTTCCAGCTCACAATGACGATGGCGAGATCGGCGCCCATCTCACTGCAGCCCCAAGAGGCGGCGCGCGTTAGCGCCGGTACGCCCCGCCACCTCCTCCGGCGCGGCCCCCAGGACGGCGGCCAGCCCCTCGGCGACGTGGGCCACATAGGCGGGCTCGTTGCGCCGCCCGCGTCGGGGGACGGGCGCCAGGTAGGGACTGTCGGTCTCGATGAGCAAGCGGTCTAGCGGCACGTCGCGCAACACCTCGCGCAGGTCATCGGCCCACCTAAAGGTCACGGGGCCCGCCACCCCGAGGTACAACCCGCGGGCGAGCGCCCAGGCGGCCATGTCGCCGCCCGCCAGGAAGCAGTGAAGCACGCCACGCAGCGAGCCAGCCCCGTCGCCGACAGAGCCATCCACAACGGACCGCAGGTCCTCGTCTGACTCGCGGTTGTGGAGGATGACGGGCATCGCCAACTCGGCGGCCAGCGCGAGCTGGCGCTCCAGGACGGCGCGCTGCACCGGCCGCGGGGAAAAGTCATAGTGGTAGTCGAGGCCGATCTCGCCGATGGCCACCACCCGCGGATGGCGCGCCAACTGGCGCAGGCGGCCCATCGCCGCCTCGTCGACGCGCCCCCCGCCGCCGTCACCCTCGACCCAGGCGTGACGCGCCTCGTGGGGGTGGATGCCGACGGCCGCCCACAGCGCCGGGTGCGCCTCGGCCAGGGCGATGGCGGCCTCGTTGGACGCCAGGTCGGCGCCGCAGGTGACGATCGCCTCCACCCCGGCCGCGGCGGCGCGGGCGATCACGGCGTCGCGGTCGGCGTCAAAGCGCGGCGACTCGAGGTGGGCGTGGCTATCGATGAGGCGCATCGGCGCTCAGACGGGTAGCCCGGCCAACTGCAGACCCGCGTGCAGCAGGTCCTGGACCTTGTCGCCGTGGGTCGTCTCGCAGTAGACGCGGATGACGGGCTCGGTGCCCGAGAAACGGATGAGCAGCCAGCCGCCGTCCTCCAGGCAGAAGCGAAACCCCTGCGACTTGTCGATCTCGGTGACCTTGAGCCCGGCCAGGGTCGTGGGCTCGGCCTCCTCGATGCGCGCCTGCACCGCCGGGCGCTCCTCGGCCTCCATCTGCCGGTCGATGCGGTCATAGTAGTGGGCGCCCACCAACCCAAAGATGTGATCGAGAAGCTGGCTGGGCGTCTTATTCATCCGCACCATGAGATCCAGCAGGTACAACCCCGCCAGGATGCCGTCGCGCTCGGGGATGTGGCCGCGGAAGGCGAACCCGCCGCTCTCCTCCCCGCCCATGATGGCGTCGACGCGGATCATCTCCGGTGCGACGAACTTGAAGCCGACGCCCGTCTCGTACACCTCGACGCCGTAGCGCTGGGCGAGCTTGTTGGCCATGCTCGTGGTGCTGATCGTCTTGACCAGCGGCCCCCTCTCGCCGCGCACCTCCAGGAGATAGAACGCCAGCAGGGCATACACCTGGAGCTGGTTGATAAAAACACCCTCTTCGCTGGCCAGACCCACCCGGTCGGCGTCGCCGTCCGTCGCCAGGCCCACGCTGGCGTTCAACTCGGGGATCGCCTTGAGTAGGGTCTGCAGGTTATCGTCGATGGGCTCGGGGCGGCGCATATCGGGGAAGAGGGGGTTGCGCTCGTTGTGGATCTCACGCACCTCCGTCTTGCCGCCCGACAGGAGTCGCGGGAACCAGCCCATCCCCACGCCCCACATGGGATCAGCCACCACGCGCAGACCGGCGTCGATGATGGGGCGCAGGTCGATGAGGCGGCCGAGTTGCTCGACATAGGCGGGGTCGGGGTCGAACTCGACGATCGCCCCCTCCCGCAGCGCCGCGTCATAGTCCTTGATGTTGAGGGTATGGCTCTCCTGGGCGGCCGCGATGCGCGCCTCGACATCCGTGAGGGTCTCGGGCGCGGCGGCGCCGGCGTAGGAGGAGCGCAGCTTGTAGCCGTTGTCTGTGGCGGGGTTGTGGCTGGCGGTGATCCAGATGCCGCCATCCGCCTTGAGGGGGAGGATGGCGTAGGAGAGCACGGGCGTCGGCGAGGCGTGATTCGCCAGGTGCGCGCGGATGCCGTTGCCCGCCAGTACCTCGGCCACCGCCCGGGCGAAATCCTCCGAGCGGAAGCGCATGTCATAGCCCACCACCACGCCGTGTTCGACCTGGCCGGTGGCTTTTAGATGGTCGGCCGTGCCCTGGGCGCAGTAGCGCACGTTCTCAAAGGTATAGTCCTCGGCGATGCCGGCGCGCCAGCCGTCGGTACCGAAAACGATCCGGGTCATGGGGTCTTACCTCCAAAATCTCTGCGTCGCGGCATGCCGTTCGTGGCGTTGCGCCTGCAGCGGACAGCCGTCAGCTCTCTGCCTCGGCCCGCGCTTCGCGCAGGTCGCTATCCACCATCATGTGCACGAGTTCCTCGAACGACACCTCGGGCTCCCAGCCCAACTCGCGCCGGGCTTTCGAGGCGTCGCCCACCAGCTCCTCCACGTCCGCGGGCCGCAGGAAGCGCGGGTCGATGGTGACATAGTCGCGATAGCCGAGCCCGGCATAGTCAAAGGCGCACTCGACGAACTCGCGCACCGAGTGGCGCACTCCCGTGGCCACCACAAAGTCCTGCGGCGAGTCCTGTTGGAGCATCAGCCACATGGCCCGCACATAGTCCCCAGCGTAACCCCAGTCGCGCTGCGCATCCAGGTTGCCCAGGGGGAGGGTGTCCTCGAGGCCCAGCTTGATGCGCGCCACGGCGTGGGTCACCTTGCGCGTCACGAACTCGAGCCCGCGGCGCGGCGACTCGTGGTTAAAGAGGATGCCCGAGACGGCGAACAGGTTATAGCTCTCGCGATAGTTCACCGTGATCCAGTGGCCGTACACCTTGGCGACGCCGTAGGGGCTGCGCGGGTAAAAGGGCGTCGTCTCGCGCTGGGGCACCTCGCGCACCTTGCCAAACATCTCGCTGCTGCTCGCCTGGTAAAAGCGGATGCTGGGGTCCACCATGCGGATGGCGTCGAGCATGCGGGTGACGCCCAGGGCGGTGAACTCGGCGGTGAGCACCGGCTGCGCCCACGAGGTGGGCACGAACGACTGCGCCCCCAGGTTGTACACCTCCTGCGGGCGGTGCTCCTGGATGATGTTCAGCAGCGACACCTGATCGAGGAGGTCGCCGGGCACGAGGGTGATGCGGTCCAGCAGGTGCTGGATGCGCGGAAAGCGCGTGGTGCTCGAGCGGCGCACCATGCCCACCACGTCGTACCCCTTGTCCAGCAGGAACTCGGCCAGGTACGAGCCGTCCTGACCCGTGATACCGGTGATAAGTGCTTTCGGGCTCACAGCAGGTTCCCCTTCTATGCGATGTCGTGTCGCGGGGCGCGCTAGGCGCGCACGCGCTCCCGCCAATAGTCCAGCACGTCGCGCAGGCTCTGCTCCAGGCCGATGGTGGGCGCCCAGCCCGTGTCGGCGCGGAAGCTGCGGCAATCGCACACCGCCTCACGCACGTCGCTCGGGCGCAGGCGCTCGGCATCCACCTCGATGCGCACCTCACAGGTGCTAAGGCGCAGCAACATATCGAGGATCTCGCGAATGCTATGGCTGCGCGACGAGCCGATGTTGTACACCGCGCCAGGCGCGCCGCGCTCCAGCGCCAGGGCGTAGGCGCGCACCATGTCGCGCACATCGGTGAAATCGCGCCGGGCCGACAGGTCGCCAACGCGCATCACGGGGTCCTGCTGGCGCGCCTCGATGCGCGCCAACTGCCGCGCGAAATCGGGCACCACGAACCCCGTGCCCTGCCGCGGGCCGATATGGTTGAAGGGGCGCACCCGCACCACGTGGAGGCCGTGACTCAAGTGATACTGGTACCCCAGCATGTCCTGCGCGATCTTGGACACGGCATAGGGGTTCAGGGGGCGCAGGGGAGTGTCCTCGTCGATGGGAAGGTCAGCGTCGGTCACACGCCCGTACTCGTCCGCCGAGCCCACCACGAGGATGCGCGGCGTCAGCCCATGGGCCACCGTCGCCTGCAACAGGTGGAGCTGCATGGTGATGTTGGTGACGAGGGTATTGGCCGGCCGCTCCCACGATTGGCCCACGGCCGCCTGAGCAGCCAGGTGGAACAGCATGTCCGGCTCCACCGCGCGCATCAGTGCACTGACCTGCGCATCGTCGCGCAGGTCCACGCGATGGACGCGCAGGCGCTCGCCCAGGTGGCTCAGGTGGTCCATGCCGTCGTCGGGGCGCAGGGTGCCGTGGACCTCCAGGTCGCCTCGCGCGACCAGCAGATCGACCAGATGGCTCCCCGCGAACCCCGCTGCGCCGGTGATGAGCGCCCGCGGGCGCCGCGCCCTCCCCGTATCGGTGTGCGTCGTCATGCGTCTAGTATACCCAGGAGAGGGGCCAGAGCAAGCAGGTGCGGAGGCCGGACGGTCGCCCGGCCTCTCGCACGGCGCGCAGCACGGTGGGGCGTGTAGGGCCCGCACGCCGGTGCGGGCCGGGAGTCTAGGAACGCGGCTGGCCGCGGCTGTAGCGCAAATCGCGGCTCCCCAGGTCATAGTGGCTGATATGCACTACGCCTGCCCCGTCGACGGCGATGGAGCTGTAGACCCCCACGTTGCCCTCGGTGTCCACCGCCTCGGATCGCCACTCGCTCCCCGTCCACCGCGAGTAGCGCAGGTCGCCGTTGGTGAGATCATAGTGGCTGATGTGCGGGCGGCCGGCGTCGTCGAGCACCAGGCTGGTATAGTACCCAACGTCGTTGACTGCATCCTCTATGGTGCTCCGCTGCCACGAGCCCCCCTCACGACGCGCGTATTTCAGGGCGCCGTTGGTAAAGTCATAGTAGCTGATGTGCACGCGGCCAGCGCCATCGAGCGCCATGGAGCTGTAGAGGCCCACACTGTCGGTGTCGTCGACGGTGGCCACCTCCCAGGTGGCGCCGTCCCAGCGCGCGTACTTGAGGGCGCGGTTCGTCCAGTCGCAGTAGCTGATGTGGGGGCGCCCCTGGGCGTCGAGAGCCAGCGAGGTATAGTACCCTACGTCGCCCTGGCTGTCGACGGTCGTCGTCACCCAGGCGGCCCCGTCCCAGAAGGCGTACTTGAGATCGTTGCCCGCCATGTCATAGTAGCTGATGTGTGGCCGGCCCTGCGCGTCCAGCACGAGCGAGGTATAGAGGCCCGCGTCGCCCGCGCCGTCGGCGACGGACATGGACCACGGCCCTCCAGCTCGATGGGCGTAGCGCAACTGGCCCTCGCCCTGATCGTGGTAGCTGATGTGCGTGCCGCCCGCGCCGTCGAGGGCCAGGGAGGTGTAGGTGCCCACATCGCCCTCCTCGTCGACGGGCTCGATGCTCCACGTGGCGCCGTCGTGGATGGCCAGCTTGAGGTCTCCCCTGCCCCAGTCGTAGTAGCTGATGTACACCCAGCCGCCGTCGTCCACCGCCAGGGAGGTGTCCATGCCCACGTCGCCCTCGCTGTCAATGACCGTCGTCTCCCACGTCATCTCGGCGGGCACGGTGGGGACGGGCGCGGTCGGACCTCCCCCCCGGATGATCGGGAGGCGTATGTCCTCCTGGGCCGCCGCCGTCACCCCCAGGACGCTCAACGCCAGCGCCAGAGCCAGCAGTACCCCACCCACGATCCGTCTCGAATGCATGTGTTGCCCTCCTGTGAACCGATTTCGCCACATCTGGCGACGGCGAGGCATGAGGGCGCGGGCGCCGAGGCGATGGAGCCGGCGTGCGGTGGGAGCACGAGGAGGGCGGTTGGCAACGAGGGAAGGTATAGGCGGCCCCGCGCCGGCGATCGGGCGCCGTCGCATGGCACGCGCCTGGCCCAAGCGCCCCGCAACACGAGCGCGGCGGTAGAGAGCGAGATGCCGGGGCGGTAGAGCCATCAGGTGAGCGGGTGGAGCGGGGCCGGTGGAGAGGCTCGGGGGGCGCCGTGGGGTGTGGCTCCTGCCGCTCGGTGGGACTGTAGCACAGAATAAACGGGATGGCAAGGGAAGTGTGGGTGCGAAAGGGGGGCGGGGCATCGCCAGATGCGATGCCCCGCCTCACGTATCAGCCCTCGAGGACTGGGTCCGACTAGATCCCCGCGGCGGCGCGCAGCTTGGCCGCGCGGTTGGTCTCTTCCCAGGGGGCGTCGATGTCGTCGCGGCCAAAGTGGCCGTAGGCGGCCGTGGCCCGGTAGATCGGCCGGCGCAGGCGCAGGTCGCGGATGATGGCGCCGGGGCGCAGGTCGAAATGCTCGCGCACCAGCTGCTCGATCTTGGAGTCGGGCACCCGGCCGGTGCCGAACGTCTCGACGTTGAGCGACACGGGGCGCGCCACGCCGATGGTGTAGGCGATCTCGATCTGGCAGCGCTCCGCAAGCCCCGCCGCCACGATGTTCTTGGCCACCCAGCGCGCCGCATAGGCGCCGGAGCGGTCCACCTTGGTGGGGTCCTTGCCCGAGAAGGCGCCGCCGCCGTGGGGCACCATGCCGCCGTAGGTGTCGACGATGATCTTGCGTCCGGTAAGGCCCGTATCGCTCATCGGGCCACCGATGACGAACCGGCCGGTGCTGTTGATATAGTAGCGCGTGTTCTTGTCGAGCATGTCGGGCGCCACGATCGGCTTGATCACGTGCTCGAGGATGTCGTCCTGGATCTGCTTCTGCGTCACCTCCGCGTCATGCTGCGCGGCGATGACGATGTTGTCCACCCGCACCGGCCGGCCAAAGTGGTACTCGACCGTCACCTGGGTCTTGCCGTCGGGGCGCAGGTAAGGCAGCAAGCACTCCTTGCGCACCTGGGCGAGGCGCCGCGCCAGACTGTGAGCCAGCATGATTGGGAGCGGCATGAGTTCGGGCGTCTCGTTGCAGGCAAACCCGAACATCATCCCCTGGTCGCCGGCGCCGACCGCCTCGATCTCGGCCTCGGTCATCTCGCCCGACTTGGCCTCCTGGGCCTGGTCAACGCCCAGGGCGATGTCGGGAGACTGCTCCTTGATCGACGTCATCACGCCGCAGGTGAGGTGGTCGAACCCGTAATCGGCGCAGGTGTAGCCGATATCGCGCACCGTGTCACGCACGATGCTCGGGATGTCCACGTAGCAGCTGGTAGTGATCTCGCCGGCCACCAGGATGAGGCCCGTGGTGGTGGCGCACTCGCAGGCCACCCGCCCGTAGGGGTCCTGGGCATAGATGGCGTCCAGCACCGCATCCGAGACCTGGTCGCACAGCTTATCGGGGTGCCCCTCCGACACGGACTCGGAGGTGAACAAGAACTTGGGCGAGTTCATGAAGCTACTCATTGTCTTACCTCATCTTCTGGGTTCATGCGACCCTACGGGCCGGCGCCACCCGCCGGCCGGTGCTCGATGCCTCGGCCAGAGACGATCACGTGCCCTCTTCCCACGAGTTCAGATAGCGCTCCTGCTCCTCGGTGAGGGTGTCGATGTTGATTTCCATGGCGCGCAGCTTGAGCGTCGCGATATCCATATCGATGTCCAGCGGCACGCGATAGACTGCCTTTTCCAGCTTCTCGTGGTTCTGGGCGATGTACTCGGACGACAGGGCCTGGTTGGCGAAGGACATGTCCATCACGGCCGAGGGATGCCCCTCGGCGGCGGCCAGGTTCACCAGGCGCCCCTCTCCGAGGACGGCGATCTGTCGGCCGTCGGCCAGCGTGTACTGGTCCACGAACTCGCGCACGCGCACCACCTCGGTGGCCATCTTTTTCAGCGCCTCGAGGTTCAGTTCGACGTTAAAGTGCCCCGAGTTGGCCACGATGGCGCCGTCCTTCATGCGCTCAAAGTGGGCGGCGTCGATGACGTTGATGTCGCCGGTGGCGGTAACAAAGATGTCGCCCAGCGGCGCCGCCTCCAGCAGCGGCATGACGCGATAGCCGTCCATCACGGCCTCGAGGGCGCGAAGTGGGTTGACCTCGGTGACGATCACGTTGGCGCCCATCCCCCGGGCGCGCATGGCGATGCCGCGGCTGCACCAGCCATAGCCGCACACCACAAAGGTCTTGCCCGCCAGCAGGACGTTCGTGGCGCGGATCACGCCGTCGATGGTGGACTGGCCGGTGCCGTAGCGGTTGTCGAACAGATGCTTGGTGTCGGCGTCGTTCACGGCGATGATGGGGTAGGCCAGCTGCCCCTGCTGCTGCATGGCGCGCAGGCGGATGACGCCTGTGGTGGTCTCCTCGGTGCCGCCGATGACGTCGCCGAGAAGTTCGCGCCGTGACCTGTGCAGCGTGGATACCACATCGGCGCCGTCATCCATGGTGAGGTTGGGCCGGTGATCCAGCGCCGCCTCGATGTGGCGGTAGTAGGTCTGGTTATCCTCCCCCTTGATGGCAAAGACGGGCATCTCGAACTGGGAGACCAGGGCGGCCGCCACGTCGTCCTGCGTCGAGAGGGGATTCGAGGCGCACAGCACGCAATCGGCGCCACCGGCTTGCAGCGCGCGCATCAGGTTGGCCGTCTCGGAGGTGACGTGCAGGCAGGCCGAGACGCGCAGCCCGGCCAGCGGGCGATCCTTCTCGAACCGCTCGCGGATCAGGCGCAGCACGGGCATCTCTTGCTCGGCCCACATGATGCGCGACAGGCCCCGGCTCGCGAGGCTCAAGTCCTTGACGTCGTACGATTGGGTCATGGTACATCCTTCTTTCGGTTTAGTGGCGCGGCATGCGCGTCAGTCCACGAGGCGCTGGAAGCACTCTCCCTCGGTTGACGTCAAGGACTGAAAGTGCGTCAGGTAGCGGAACTCGTCGTATCGCGCCTGCACCTCGCCCAGGCTCAGGGTGCGCAGCCTATCCACAGAGAAATCCTCTACCGTAAAGGAGGCCAACACCGTGCCGTGCACCACGGCGCGACGCAGTGCCTCCAGCGAGCACACCCCGAGGCGGGCCAGATAGCCCATGAACCCGGCGGCAAAGGTATCGCCTGCGCCGGTAGGATCGACCACGCACTCCAGTGGGTAGGCGGGGCTCAGGAAGAACGTCTCACCCAGACAGGAGCCGCGCGTCACCAGCATGGCGCCGTACTCGCCGCGCTTGATGACCAGCGCCTTGGGCCCCAGTTCGAGGATGGCGCGGCCGGCGTGGATCAGATTCGGTTCGCCGGCATAGAGCCGCACCTCGTGTTCATTGAGGAAGGCGATGTCCACCATCGACAGCGCCTTGGTCAGCGCATCGCGCTTGGACGTGATCCAGTAGTTCATCGAATCCAGGGCGGTGAGCCGGGGCTCGCGCATCTGCTCGAGCACCTCGATCTGCAGGTCCGGATCGATATTGGCGAGAAAGACGAACTCGGAGCGCGCCAGCTCGGGCGAGATCACCGGGTGGAAATCGGCGAACACGTTCAGCTGGGTATCGAGCGTCTCGCAATCGTTCAGGTCCTCGCCATAGCGACCCGCCCAGAAGAACGTCTTGCCCTCCACCGTCTGGAGCCCGCTCAGGTCGACGCCGCGTGACGACAAAAAGTCGGTGTGCTCCTGAGGAAAATCGGTCCCCACGACAGCAACGACGCGCACGCGGGCATAGAGGCTGGCAGCGGTGGCGAAATAGGTGCAGGCGCCGCCGAGGGTGCGCGTGCGCGCCCCCGAGGGTGTCTGCACGTCATCGAGCCCGACGGAGCCTACGACAAGGATGCTCAAGGTACCCTCCCGAGATGCATGGATGCTATTCTGATGCGGCCTCCATCGCCTCGCCCGCTTCGCCGGCGTCGTCGGCGTCGTCGGCGTCGTCGGCGCCGTACCGCCGCTGCATCTCGGCAGCCACGCCGGCGGTGAGGTCGAGCACCCGGTCGACCAGATCGGGCTTGAGGGAGCCCAACCCACAGGAGGGGCTCACCAGGCCCATCCCAAAGAGGGTCTCCTCGGGCACCCCCTTGTCCACCAGTAGGGCGATGGCGTGGTGCAGGCGCTCCACGAGGCTCTCCACCGTCTCGGACTCGATGGCGGGGCCGCTTGGCACGATGCCCCAGGCGAGGATCCCCCCCCGCTCGAGGTAGCGGGCGACCTCCTTGGGATAGAGCGCCAGGGTCTCGGCATAGTCGTAGGCGTCGAGGCTGAGGATGTCGGTGGACGTGCTCAGCAGCACCGACCAGTCGGTGTTGCCACAGCAGTGCACGCCCTTGATCCCGTGCAGTCCCGCAAAGACCTCCTCCAGCAGCCCGATGGCCTGGTCGCGGCTGAGCGACACAAAGGAGGACCCAAAGGACGCCATGTACGGCTCGTCGATCATGACGATGGTGTGAGCAAAGACGCGGGCCAGCTCACGCTCCTGCCAGGCGGCCTTGAGCCGCAGGTGCTTGCCCACGGCGTCCGCCAGCACCTCGTCGTAGAGGATCGGCCGCTGGTTCTGGTCCACGATGGTCAAGCCCCAGCTGATCGGACCGGTGACGTGCCCCTTGACGGCCGTCACCCCCTCGGGGAGCGCCACGCGACCCGCCAGCAAGGCGTGCAGCCCGGCGGCATACGACTCGGCCAACTCGCCATAGTCCACCTCATCCTCGAGGTAGGCGAGGTAGAGCCGCTCGAGCCCGGCGTCCAGGTCCTTGCGACGATCCACGTAGACGCGTTGATCCTCGACGGTGATGCCGGGAAAGCGCTCGCCGAACTGAGCGTACATGCTCTCGCGATAGGCGCGCCGTGGAAGCTGTGGCCACGATGGAATGCTGGGCAGATAGCGCAGGACGGTCTCCCAGGCCTTGCCTACGTCCGCATGGGGAAGGCTCCCCATGGCAAAGGGCAGCCAGCGCGGCTGGAACCGGGTCATGCGTCCCTCCAGCTTGGGTAGGATGAACGTGTGATGTGGCGGCGACACGGTGCGCCCGCGAAGCGGCAGCGAATCGCCAGCGGGCCCAGTTCCGCCATGCCGCCCATGCAAAAAAAAGCTCCCCCTGAGGGGAGACGAATCGCGGCCTCCCTCTCATCTATCAGGCGAAAGCCATTCGCCTGCCGGAATTGGCACCAATGGATCGGCCGGCATGGCGCGCCCGCCGTTCCAGGTTGCCGGGGTTTCACAGGGCCGGTCCCTCCACCCCTCTCGATAAGAGACGCTCACGGACTATACAGTTTTCGAGGCGATGTGGCGATAGTAACACACAAGGAGAGGGCTGTCAAACGATCCGCGGACCGGCGGACGGGCGGCGAGCCATGCGTGCGCGGTTTCAGGTGACAGATTGCAGGGCACAGACCCGAGGAGGTCCCCGCGCAAGAGCCTGTAACCTGGAACCCGCTACCCGTCACCCCGCGGGGCGCGTAACGCACGATCCAAAACGCATCCATCACTTGCCCGCCTTCACCGAGAGGGTATACTGGTCCCGCGGTGAACCGCGCCGCCCACGGCAAAGGGAGGAGGCATGATGACGACCCGACGCGAGCGCGTGCTGACGGCCCTGGCCCACAGGCAGCCCGATGTCGCGCCCTGGCAGATCGACCTGACCATCGACGCGCACCGCCAGGTGGCCGACTACCTCGACGACCCCGACTTTGAGGCCAAGGTCGGCAACCACCTGGCGGGGTGCGAGGACGGCTACTTTGTCGAGGTGAGCCCCGGGTTCTGGCAGGACCAGTTCGGCATCGTGTGGAATCGCACCATCGACAAGGATATCGGCAACGTCCACGAGATCCTGCTGCCAGAGCCCGACCTAGCGCGCTATGCCGTCCCCGAGCCCGACCTAGCGCGCAACGCCGCCACCTACGAGCGGCTCATCGCCGAAAACCCCGACGCCTTGCGCTTTGGCGGGGTAGGGTTCTCCATGTTCGAGCGCGCCTGGACGCTGCGCGGCATGGAGAACCTGTTGGCGGACATGATCCTGAACCCAGGCTTTGTGGACGACCTGATGGACCGCATCCTGGAGTACAACCTGAAGGTCATCGACCACCTGCTGCCCTACGACCTGGACTGCGTGCGCTTTGGCGACGACTGGGGACAGCAGAACGGCCTCATCATGGGGCCGCGGTTGTGGCGGCGGTTCATCAAGCCGCGCGTGGCGCAGATGTACGCCCGCGTCAAAGCGGCGGGCAAATACGTCATGCAACACTCGTGCGGCGCGATACAAGAGCTGTTCCCCGACCTGATCGACATGGGGCTGGACATATTCAACACCTTCCAGCCCGAGGTGATGGACGTGGACTGGATCAAACGGGAGTACGGCGGCCACCTCACCTTCTACGGGGGGATCAGCACGCAGCAGGTGCTGCCACGCGTCGGGCCGGACGAGGTGCGCGATGTAGTGCGGCGCATGATCGACCGCATCGGCACGGACGGGGGCTATATCGTGGCGCCCACCCACGCCATCCCCCGCGACGTGCCGCCAGAGAACATCGTGGCGTTCATCGAGACGGTGCAGAGCCAATAACGCCGCCCCGCACCCTTGGGAGGTAGCGCAGGGGGGCGCCGCGATCGCGGCGTCCCCCTGCTGCTCTTCTTCCAAAGGTATGAGCACTTAGCGCGGGCGGCTCTGCGCCATCTGCTCGGGCGTGCGGAACGTATAGCGCATCTCCTCCACCGCATAGGGCGGGTGCTCGGCGATGGCATCCTCGTCGATGTCGATCCCCAGGCCCGGGGCGTCGGGGAGGGGTAGGTAGCCGTCCTGCTCGCGCGCCGCGCCCACCGTCACCTCGTGCCGCCAGGGCACGTCGTCAGCCTTGTGCTCCAGGTAGATGCAGGCCGACGTGCTGGCCAGCACCTGCATGTTGGCCATCTCGGCAATGGGGCCGACGGAGCCATCATGAGGCGCCACCTTGGCCAGGAACGCCTCGGCCAGCGTGGCGATCTTTTTGCCCTCCGTGATGCCGCCGATGCGCGTCATCTCGGGCTGGGCGATCTCGATGCAGCGGCGCTGGAGCAGGTCGCGGAACGCCCACTTGGAAAAGAGGCGCTCGCCGGCGGCCAGGGGCACGTTGGCCTTGCTCCCCAGCCATTCCAGGGCGTCGAGGTCGTCGGGGTTGGTGGGCTCCTCCAGGAAGGCGGGCTGGTAGGGCTCGATGGCCCGCGCCAGCTGCAGCGCCCCGCCGGGCGAGAACTCGCCGTGGCAGTGCACGCCGATCTCGACGTCGTAGCCGAACGCCTCGCGCAGCGTGGCGAGCGTCTTGGGCGACGGCCCGCACTTGAAGGCCGTGTAGCCGCGGTCCAGCAGGTCCTGCGCCGCCTGGACGCTGCTGGCGTGGCCATATATGCGGATGGCGTCGCGCAGCTTGCCGCCGAGGAGTTCGTACACCGGCACCCCCAGCGCCTTGCCCTTGATGTCCCACAGGGCGGTGTCCAGCGCGCTGATGACGCCGCCGCGCACCGCGCCGGTGAGCCCATGGCCGTGGAGCACGTCGTAGACCTTGAGCCAGAGGCGCTCGATATCGAAGGGGTTCTCGCCAATGAGGATCGGCGCCACCTCCTGGATCCCCTTCTGGCAGACGGCGGGCCAGCCGCCCCCCTCACCCACGCCGTGGATGCCGGCATCCGTGGCGACCTTGCAAAAGATCCAGTTGCGGCCCCGCGGCCGGTCCGCTCGTCGCTCGCCCGGCTCCCGCGAGGCATCGTTGGCGTTCACCAAAAAGGTCTTGATCTCGGTAATCTGCATGGCCGTCTCCTTGTCGTGGATGCGAACCGCGCTGCGCGCCGACCGGCCCATGGTAGCGCAGCGCCGGCGCGCTGCCAAGCGCCACGGCGGCGGCCTCTGCCGCGGCCTCTGCCGCCGCATTTGCCGCCCCCGCCGGCCCGTGCTAACGTAGCGCCATGGACGCACGCCTTCATCCAGCGACTCCTGCCACCCCTACGACACGCCGCCACGTCACCCGAGTGCTGCTCGTGCTGGCGGTGGTGCTGCACGTGTCGCTCCTCCTCTCCTGGCGGCTGGGGTTCTGGAACCCCTTCACCTTTGACTCGGTGGCCACCCGAGGCGAGCGCGGCTGGGACTTTTTCGCCCTCTACCAAGCGGGACACAACGTGCTGACGGGCGTGAGCGCCTACGAGAGCGCCAACGACGCCATCGAGGTGGTGGTCCCGCGCTACACCCCCTTTCGCTACCTGCCGGTGTCGGCCTACACGGTGGGGGTGGCGCTGAACGCGCTGCCACCGCTGTGGGCCTTTCGACTGTGGGTCGCCCTCACTGAGGCGCTGCTCCTGGGATGTGCCGCGCTGTCGTGGCGGCTGGCGCCCGATCGGCGCCGCGGCGCCGTGATGGCGGCCATGTGGTTGTGCTTTACGCCGTTCTATCTCGAGATCTACTTGGGGCAGTTCAACGTGGTGCAGGCGGCGCTGGTGCTGCTGATGATGGCGGCGGAGCCCCTCACCCCCACCCTCTCCCCGGGGTACCGGGGCGAGGGAGCAGATGCGTCGCGCCACGGTCCTCTCCCGGGTACGCCGGGGGGAGGATACCGGGGGGGGGTGGCTTCCGATGGCGGCGGCGCTCCCCCCCTCTCCGACCCTCCCCCCGGTGTACCGGGGAGAGGGAGCAGGAGGTGGGCGGCTTCCCATGGCGATTGCGTCCCCCCCCTCCCCGACGCTCCCCCCGGCGTACCGGGGAGAGGGAGCAGGGGTGTCGTCCTGGGCGCAGCCTGGGTGGGCAGTCTGCTGTGGAAGCAGAACACGGGCCTCCTGGCGCCGCTCTTCTTGCGGCAGCGCCGCTGGCGCCTGCTGGCCGTGGCGGCGCTGGCCGTGGCCGTGACCTCTTTACCCTACTTTCTCGCGCAGCCGGGGTCGCTGGGAGCGTTCCTCGGCAACCTGTCGTCGGGGGCGCCGGCGCCAAACCTGGGCAACCTCGGGGTGCGCCAGTTCCTCTACAGCCTGGCCTCCGCCCTGGCGCCGGGGCTGTCGCCGGACGCCCACCTCTGGCTGCAGCGCGCCTGGGTGGTGCTAGTGATCGCCGTCGGGCTGGGGCTGACGCTGCGCGATCGGCGCCCGCCGACGCTGCTGCACCTCTGCTTGTGGACGACGAGCTATCTGCTCATCTACCATCACGTGTGGGAGCACCACTATATCATGGCGCTGCCGACGCTGGTGATGCTCTACCGGCGCGACGGCTCGCCCTGGATCCTGGGGCTGTGGGCGCTGCTGGCGGTCTGGACGCCCTACATCGCCATCGATCCCGGCGGCATGGCGGCCTACCACGCGCCCATGCGCTGGACGCCGCTGGCCCCGCCCATCGTCGACGTGCTCTATCACGGCTCCAAGGCGCTCCCCGCGCTGGCGCTGTGGGGTTACGTCGTGGCGGCCATCCTGCGGCAGCGCCCCGAGGCCGAGGCGCCGTGATCGCCCTCCTGCGCCACCTGCTGGACCCCGCCTACCTCTTTGCCCAGCGCACGGGGCCGGGGGAGGCGTGGGGCGTGGCGCATCTGGCGCTGGTGGGTTGCCTCCTCGCGGGCGCCGCGCTGGCCTGGCGTCGGCGGCGCCTCTTGCCGGGGGAGCGCGTCGAGCGGGGAATGTGGGCCGCCTCCGCCGGCACGCTGCTGGCGGCGGGAGCGCTCTGCGCCGCGCAGCGCGTCACAGCCGGCCCCCTGTCGGCGCGCGCCTGGTACCTCTCGGCCATGGGGGTCGGCGTCACCCTGGCGGCGGGCGCCACGACGCGCCGCCCTCTGGCCCGCTTCACCTGGCTGGCGCAGAGCCTGGACGCAGCCACGGGCCGCCTGCGCCCACAGGCCCCCTTCCTCCCCGCGACTGCCACCATCCCACTGGCCGCCGCGCACCTGGCGGGGATGGCGGCCCTCCTGTCGTGGCGCGAGGCGGGATGGTGGCTGCTGGCGCTGGCCCTTGGGTGCCTCGGCGTGGCGGGCTGGCGCCGGGTGGAGGTGCTCACGCCGCTGTTCGTGTCGTACGCCGGCTGGGCGCTGCGCGCCCTCGTGGGCGACGCCCTGGGGCTGGAGACGTGGCGCTATCTGGCGTTCCCCTACCCCGATCCCTGGTCGCTCTGGTTCGATGCGGGGGCAGGGTACAGCGCCGCCACGTTGACGGTGGGAGTCGGCGGGACGCTGCTGGCCACCGGCGCATACGCCATGCGCCGCCTCGGCGTGGGGGCGAGCACCCGGCGGCGCGTTGTGGCCGCCGCCCTGGCGGGCGCCGCCGTCCTCTGGTTCGTCGCCATGGTGGCCGCGCATCGCTCCCACGGGGCGACGGGCAGCGACGCCTTTTGCTACCTCCAGATGGCCGTCGACCTCGCCCGCCACGGCGCCGCGCGGCACACCTATCCCCTGGCGGCGCTGCTGTGGGAGCATGGCCTCCCCGCCTGGCCCGCCGTGCCGGTGGGCTATCACCCCCCCGATCCCGCCGGCGGCGCCGTCACGGTATGGCCCATCGGTTGGCCGGTGCTGTTGGCGGGGCTGGTGCGCCTGGGCGGCGAGGGGCTGGCGCTGTGGGGCGCGCCCCTCTGCGCCCTCGTGGCGGCCGGGCTCACCTACCTCCTGGCGCGCGAGGCGGCCGGCGGCGAGGGCTCGTCAGACGCGCCGCTCGCCGGGGCGCTGGCGGCGGGCGTTCTGCTGACGTCACCGGAAGGCGCGCTACGCGCCCTGGCGCCCATGGCCGACGCCGCCGCCCAGGCGCTGGCGGCTGGCACGATACTGTGCCTGTGGCGCGGTCGGAGCCGCGACCGCCTGCTATGGAGCGCCCTGGCCGGGCTCCTCCTCGCCTGGGCCTACTGGGTGCGACACCCGCTGCTGCCACTGGGACTGGCGGCGCTCCCGGCCATTCTGGTGACACCGTGGTCGTGGCGGCGCAGAATGGCGCACTTGGGCGTCTTGAGCGCGGCTGCCCTGGTGGGCGCGCTCCCCGATCTTGCCTACCACCAGCGAGCGTTCGGGTCGATCTGGACGGCGGAATCCCCCGAGTGGTTCCTCCTCTCGTGGCGCCACATCGTGCCGTCGCTGGGCGCCATGCTGCGCGATGGCTGGCTGCGCCGGGAAGAGTTCGGCTACCTGGCGCCGTTCATCCTGGCGGGGATCGCCTGGCAGTGGCGCCACCCGCGGCGCCGGGCGATGGCGGCGACGCTCACGACGGGCCTTCTCGGGGCGCTGCTGTTCAACCTGGCCTACAGCGCCCTGCGGCTGCGCGACCTGCTCCCCCTCTTTCCCTGGGGGGCGCTCTGGGCGGGGTGGGGGATGGCGGCGTCCTGGCGGTGGGCGACCTCTCGGGCCGAGGGGGGCCGGCTGCGCCGCGCGGCGGTGCTGCTGGCCATCGCCATGGCCCTCGCGGCGCGGGCTTCACCTTCGCTCGGGCTCCCCTGGCGCGAGGGGGTCTGGACCTTTGGCCACGTCACGGCGAGCCAGCGCGACGCCTACGACGCGCTGGCCGCGGCCCTCCCGCCCGACGCGGTGGTGGCTGCCGGACTGAACGCCGGCGCCGTGGGGCACTATACGGGGCGCGATGCGGTGCGGCCTGGGCCGTGGACGGGTGAGGAACGCGCAGCGTTCGCGGCGCTGCTGTCCGAGCGGGGCCGGCCGCTCTACCTCCTCGTGGATGGGGAGGAGATGGAAGACGTCCTCGTCTGGGCGCGGGACTCGCTGGCGTTGGAGCCCGCCGGTTCGTTCGACATCCCAATGATGGGACGCGGGGGGCAATGGCAGGAGGGGCCGGCGACGCTCTATGCCGTCGCCCGGCGGTGAACCGACGCCCTACCCCGCCTCCTGGCAGAGCACCGCCTGGTCGGCGCCGCGGGCCGAGTGGTACTCGTAGGTAGTGTCGTCGGCGCGCAGCACGAACCGATAGCCGGGGGTGATCACCTGCAGGTACATCTGCCCCGGCTGAGGGCAACCCAAGCTGCTATCGCGCCATTCCACCGCCTCGATGGCCACCAGGGCGATCTCCTCCTCCACGGCGCTCAGGCGCGACGCCAGGTCGCCCCTCGCCCAGGCGACGGCCGCCTCGGCGTCGTCGGGCACCTCCGGCTCGGCCGGCGGAGACGTCGTGGGCGCCGGCGTGTCCGTCGGCTCCTCCGTGGGCGTCCCCTCCGGCGCGGGGCCGGGGGCTTCGGGGCTTACATCCTCCGTCGGGGTCACATCCACCGCTCCTTCCGGCGCGCAGCCCACCAGCAGGGCCAACGCCACCATCAAGGCCGCTATCAGTACGCGAGCATGGCGCATCAGGCATCCCTCCGCCGGCGAGGGATGCCGCTCCCTCGCCGCTAGTCTCACCTCGTATGACGCTCTCCCACGAGTCGGCGTTCCGACCCGGTTGACAACCCCGCCCGCCGACGATATGCTGCCCGCATTCGATAGCCCGTGATGGGCACGCAGGGAGCCGGCCCGGCCGCGTCGGGCCCGCCGGTCGCCGGCGCATCACACGACCAGCAGACGGACGCCAGCAGCCATGCCCGTGACCAGGATCGACCTCGACGATGTCGCCTCCCGCCTGCGCCGCCCCTTCCTCATGGAGCAGGTGGCGCGGGTCGACCATTTCGCCGTCTATGCCTACCTCTGCGAGGGGGCGGTGGCACGACACCGCCACGTTACTCAGGATGAGCTGTTCTACGTCTACAGCGGGATGTTGAGCCTTGACACCGACTGGGGCCGGTTGACCCTCTCCTCGCGCGAGTTTTGCGTCATCCCCCGCGGCCTCTCCCACGTGTCGGCGTCCATCGTGCGCACGGTGGTGGTCCTCTTTCAGGCCCAGGGCGACCCCGAGCGACAGAACGGGCACGGGCGGCTGATGGTGGACGACCGCCCCGGCGGCCTGCCGCACTGGTCGGTGGCGGCCGAGTCCGAGCCCCTCCCCGAGCCGTACCTGCCCGTCCATTGCGTGAACGTCGACGAGATGTCGCTGCGGCTGGTATGGTGCCAGGGAGCGACCACCTGGCACGCCCACCCTCACCACGACGAGCTACTGCTGGTGGAGGACGGGCATCTCGATGTGGGTACCGAGGAGGGGTCGCTGTCGCTGGACGCGGGGCAGATGGTGGTGGTGCCCCGGGGGCGGCTGCACCGGCTGTCATCGGTGCAGCACACCGTGGTCACGTCGCTGATCCACGGCGGCGTGCCGCCACTGGCGCAGATGGGGCGGGAGGGCGCCTAGAACTCCCAATCGGCGAGGATCGACCCGCCGATGAACTCGCGTAGGAGCGAGTTCTCGGGCACCAGCTCGGGCCCGCAAGGGCGCACCCAGCGCAAGAACGCCAGCAGGCGCCGCGCCTCGATCGCCTCCATACTCCCCCGCGGCACGCGCAGCAGCAGGGGCTCGGCCAGCGGCTTGAGCATCGCGAGTTCGTACGCCAGCGCCGAGTTGAACATCACGTCCGAGTTTTCCTGGTAGGGAAAGATGTTGCGCTCCTCGCCGCGGCGCACGCTCTCCCAGCGCTCGATGGTGTCGAGGGCGGAATAGCCGCGATAGGCGGCGTCGCGCACCATGCGCCGCAGGAGGCGCGTGTCGGTGGTGGGCACGCGGTTGTGGTGGTCGATGTTCAACTGCGTCAGCGCCGAGATATAGATGCGGTACACCAGATCGCGCGGGATGCCGGGCACCAGGTTCGGGTTCAGGCCGTGGATCCCCTCCACGATGATGACGGCGTCCTCGGGCAGCCGCACCTCCTCGCCGAGTTCGCTCGTCCCCCTGACGAAATCATAGCGCGGCAGCCGCACCGCTTGTCCCGCCATGAGCGCCAGGAGTTGCTCGTTGAACAAGTCGAGGTCGATGGCCTCGAGGGCCTCGAAATCATACTCCCCATGCTCGTCGCGCGGCGTGCGATCGCGATCGACGAAATAGTCGTCCAGCCCCAGGGCGAAGGGACGCAAGCCGTTCACCTTGAGCTGGATGGCCAGGCGGCGGGCAAAGGTCGTCTTGCCGGAGGAGGAGGGGCCGGCGACGAGCACCAGCCGCACGCGGCGGTTCGCGCCAACGACGGCGTTGGCGATGTCGACGATGTCGCGCTCGTGGAGCGCCTCGGAGACGAGCACCAACTCGCGCATGCGCCCGGCGTCCACCGCCTCGTTCAGTGAACCCATATCCTCGACGCCCAGGATGCGGAGCCAGCGGCCGTACTCACGGAACACCGCCATCAGCTTGGGATAGTCACGCCCCGGCGGCAGGACGGTCGGCTCCTGGCGTCGCGGCAGCCGCAGGAGGATCCCCGGCGGGTACGGCTCCAGGCTGAACCAGCGCATGTCGCGCGTGGAGGGCATCATGTAGCCGTAGAAATAGTCGCGTACGCCGCGCAGGTTGTAGACGGCGATCTCGGGCTGGTCGCGGTACGCCAGCAGTCGAACCTTATCGTCATAGCCCTGGGCCGCAAACATCTCGCGCGCCTGGGCCACGGGCATGCGCTCCTTGAGGACCGGCTCGTCCGCCGCGACGATCTCGCGCATGCGCGCCTCGATGGCCGCGATCTCCTCCCGGTTAAAGGCCGGGCGCCCCGCGACCTGGCAGAAAAAGCCTCCCAGCGTCACCGAGTGATCGACGGTGAGGCGGGCCTCGGGAAAGAGTTCGTGCACCGCCACCACGAGGAGCAGGGTGAGGGAGCGCTGATAGATGCGCATCCCATCGTTCATCGAGGTGTCGATAGGCTCTACGTCCACGTCCTTGGTGACGGGGTAGCACAGCTCCACCAGGTCGCCGTCGACCAGGGCCGCCACCACGGGCGGCGGCGCCTCACGCAGCGAGGCCTCGGGGTAGGCCGACCGCATAAAGACATGGAGGGGCGTGCCCACGGGCCCGGCAAAGACGCGCCCGTCGGCCAGGCGCACCTGCACCGAATCGCGCGGCTCGGCGGGGTGGACACGGGTTGGATATGGGCTCACAGCGTATCGCCTCCCCTCACCTCGCGGGCCCCTGGCCGTACTGCTCGACGTAGCGCCGATGGGCGCGCGCTACCTCGTCTTCGGGGATCACGTCGGGCGTGCCGAGCTGCAGGGCGTAGAACATGGTGCGCGCCACGTCCTCGGTCATCACGGCGGCCTTGACGGCCGCCATGACGTTGGGCCCCACGGTAAAGACGCCATGGTTCTTCATCAGGATCGCGGGGCTGGAGCCGATAGAGCGCACCACCTCGCGCCCGATCTCCTCCTCGCCGATCTGGGCATAGGCGCCCACGGGGACCGGGCCGCCGAACTCGTCCGCCATGGCGGTGAGGCACACCGGGATGGGGCGCCCCACGGCGGCAAAGGCGGTGGCAAAGGGGGAATGGGTGTGCACCACCGCGTGCACGTCGGGGCGGTGACGGTAGATGTACAGGTGCGTGGGGGCGTCCACCGAGGGCTTCAGTCGGCCCTGGAGCACCTTGCCGTCGTCGCAGTCGAGGATGACCATATCCTCGGGCGTGAGCGCTTCGTAGCGCACGCCGCTGGGCTTGATGACGACGTGGCCCGTCCGCGGGTCGCGACCGCTGACGTTGCCGCTGGTCCAGGTGACCAGACCGCTGCGGGGGAGCATCAGGTTCCCCTCACAGACGAGATTGCACAGTTCCTCGAGCATGAGACGCCCTCCTCAGACATGGTGACGCAGCGGTCGTCGCGGTCGTCGCGACGCAGTCGTCGCGACGCGACCGCCGTTCGAGGATTATGGCATCGGGGGCAGGGGCTGTCAATGTTGCCGGGAGAGCAGCGGCGCCGCCTCACCGCCGTCATCCCGAGTCATCATGATGGGTTAGCACCGTCGGAAGCGAAAATCGTGGTGATCTTGAGAGCAGCATGGTAGGGGCGACCGGCCGGTCGCCCCTACGCCGGGATGCCGCCCGCCTCGGTCGCGCACCCGATGCTTGTGACGGCGAGGACCCTGTGCTAGAATGCCGCGCGGTGGAGCGTGAGTCCTGTGCAGCCGACTATCAGTGGGGAGGCCAACCGATGGGCAAGGAAATCAAGGGCATCGTCGTACCGGTGGTAACGCCGTTCAACCAGGACGAGTCGCTGAACGAGGACGGCCTGCGTCGCATCGTGAACTATCTCATCGACAGCGGCGTCCACGGCCTTTTTCCGGGCGGCAGCCAGGGGGAGCAGTTCTCCCTGACCACCGAGGAGCGCAAGCGCGCCATGGACGTGGTCGTCGAGGAGGCCAACGGGCGCGCCTTTGTGATGCCCGGCACCGGCGCGGTGACCACGCGCGAGTCCATCGAGCTGACCCAGTACGCGGAAAAGGCGGGCGCCGACGCTGTCTCGGTGATCACGCCCTATTTCATCAAGCCGACCGACGCCGAGATGGTGGCGCACTATACGCGCATCGCCCAGTCCGTCTCCATCCCCGTGCTGGCCTACAACAACCCCGACCGCACCGGCCTGCCGCTGTCGCCCGGGGTGGTGGCCAAGGTGGCCCAGGCGGCGCCCAACTTCCTCGGGGTGAAGGACTCGAGCGGCGACCTGAGCAACGCGCTCGCCTACCAGGAGCAGACGCCGCCCGACTTTCGCGTCTTTATGGGGCGCGACACGCTCATCTATGCCGCGCTATGCTGCGGCTGCGCCGGGGCCGTGGCGGCCACCGCCAACGTGGCGCCCGACCTGGTGATGGGGATCTATAACGCCTTCACGGCCGGCGACCACGCCGCCGCGTTGGATTGCCAGCGCCGGCTGGCGCCGCTGCGCCGGGCGTTCGCCCTGGGATCGTTCCCGGTGGTGGTCAAGGACGCCCTGGAACTCATGGGGCTGCCGGCCGGGCCGGCGCGCGCGCCGGTGACGTCGCTCCAGGGGGAGGCGCGGCAGGCGCTCATCGGCATCCTGCGCGACCTCGGCAAGATCGATTGAGGTGACGAACATCATGCCCAAGTTCATGGTAACCGAGCCGATCCACGAGGCGGGGCTCGAGGTGCTGCGCGCCGCCGGTGAGGTGGTCATGGCCAGCGGCCAGGACGAGGATACCCTCATCGCCGAGGTCGGCGACATCGACGGGATGGTGCTGCGCGCCAAGGGACGCATCACGCGGCGTGTGCTAGAGAACGCTCCCAAGCTCAAGGTGGTGGGGCGCCACGGCGTCGGCGTGGACAACGTCGACCTGGAGGCGGCGACAGAGTGCGGCGTGCAGATCGTGAACACTCCCCTGGCAACGGTGGAGGGGGTGGCAGAGCACGCCGTGGGAATGATGCTGGCGCTCTCCAAACAAATGGGCATCGCGGAGCGCATGATCCGCTCCGGCCGCTTTGCCGAGCGCTACAGCATCGAGGGGCGCGAGGTGCGCGGGCGGACGCTGGGCGTCATCGGGTGCGGCCGCATCGGGCGGCGCGTGGCGCAGATCTGCCGGCTGGGTTTCGACATGCCGGTGCTCTACTGCGACGTGGTGGCGGCGCCCGACCTCGAGTGCGAACTCGGGGCGCGCAAGGTGTCGCTGGAGGAACTCTTGGCCACCGCCGAGTACATCACGGTGCACGTGCCGCTCCTGCCCGAGACCACCAAGATGATCGGCCGGGCCCAGTTCGCCCTCATGAAGCCCGAGGCGATGTTCTTTAACCTTTCGCGGGGACCGGTGGTGGACGAGGCGGCGCTCATCGAGGCGCTCCAGGAGGGTCGCATCGCGGGGGCCGGCATCGACGTGTACGAGCAAGAGCCCACCCCGCCCGACAACCCGCTCCTGGCCATGGACAACGTGGTGGTGACGCCCCACGTGGCGTCATCGACGGCCGAGGCGCTCCGCATGATGTCGCTCGTGGCGGAGGACGTGGTGGCCGTGGTGCAGGGCCGCCCGCCCAAGTTCCCGGTGAACCACGTGGCTTAACGGCCGCGCGCGCCGGGCGCCCCGGCGAAGGGAGTGTAGGGCGCGCACGCCGTGCGCGCCGCACCACGGGCCGGACAGCGTCCATCGACTCCAACATATTCTGGGAGCAGTTGCCATAAGGGCGGCGCTCGGGTACGATGGCGCCTCATCCTTCCGAGA
>ENA-UOUL01001763-UOUL01001763.1-bioreactor-metagenome-genome-assembly--contig:-NODE-1763-length-28214-cov-4.715144_pt1 | contig 28214 bp, 27 predicted proteins | sample MGYA00249838_ERZ747220 | MGnify/ENA primary metagenome ERZ747220 (study PRJEB28778, sample SAMN05720191) | bioreactor metagenome | isolation source: Anaerobic biogas reactor | place: USA:Washington...
GGCCTCTTCTTCAGGCGAGGGCGTTCGGGTGGGGGTGGGCTTGACGGTGTGCCTGGGCGTCGGCGTGACGTGAGGCCTGGGTTTCGTTTCGCTCAGGAATTCGGTTTTCACATAGCCGTTGTACATGCCGTACTGCACATGGTACCAGACCATGCCGAGAAAGTCAGAATACACCTGCACTTCTGCGGCGTAGGGGATTTTGGCGATGACTTTTGCGTTTTCATCGGGCTGTTCGCGCAGGTTCAGCGTCTTTCCATTGGCGGTTTTGACATACATGGTGGAGGAGGGAACATTGATGGAAGCGGTGACTGGCAGAAGGGAAGCCAGCAGGATCAGGACAAACAGGAGGCTGAGAACTTTTTTCATGGTTTGCTCTTCCTTTCACGTTTTGCGCTTGGCACTCTTTGATACGCGGCGGATATCGGTTTTTTAGACTGGCAATTGCTTTCATTATAGACCTGTTTCGCCCCGATGTCAATTGCCGGGGCGAGTTTTTCCGAAATATACCGGGATGGCGCACCGGGCTCTATAGAATTAATTCACAGCTGCGGCGCACCCGGGCGACGTTGAGGTAATAGCTGTCCAGGCCCTCTGCGATCGAGGGATCAAAGCAGTGGGGAGCGCCCTCCTCATCCCCTTTGTCCCCCAGGATCAGGCGCTGGTTTTCCGTCACGCCTTTGAGGATTTTACGGGCGGATTCCTGAGGGGTCTGCGCGCCCTTGGGCGGGGTGTTTTTCCCCCAGATGGCGGTCAGGGTGGTGCCCGGCGTGGCGGAGTTGAATTTGATGCCCTCATCCCAGTATTCATACCGGAGTGTTAAGGTCAGCATATTCAGCGCCGCCTTGGTGGCGGCGTACATGCTCTGATAGGCCATGGGGGACCAGGCGATGCCGGAGATGATATTGACCACCTGGCCGCCGCCCTGGGGGGTCATCACCCCGATGGCGGCGCGGCAGCCGTACAGGGCGCTGTAGAAGTTGATGGCAAAGGCCTTCTCCCAGTCCTCATTGGTCTGCACCCGCAGGTTGAATTTCGCGCTGGGGCTGTTGGTGGCCTCCGTCTGGGTGAAGGTGCCGGAGAGGCCCAGGCCGGCGTTGTTGATCAGCAGGTCAAAGCGCCCGCCCATAAACAAAACGCCTTGCTCAATCATCTGCTTAACCGCATTTTCCTGGGTCACATCACAGCGGATGCCCTTGACCTGGCCCGGGTACTGACGGGCCAGCCGCTCCTTATGGGCGCGCAGGTTTTTCCCGTTGATGTCCGCCAGCACCACTTTGCCGGCGCCCTGGGCCAGCAGCTCCTCGCACAGCGCCAGGCCGATGCCGGAGGCGGCGCCGGTGACCACGGCGTTCTTCCCCAGAAAGTATCCTTTGTTGTTGTTCACCATCCGTTCCTCCTTTTATTCGTAATGCTGGTGATGATGCGATAGGGTAGACTGGTCAAAACGCCCGGCAAACAAGTATTGCATGGTCTGGGCGACCTGATCATCAGGATAGCGATACAGCGGATTGAGCCCCCGGACAAAGTTGTCGCTCTCCATCCAGCCGGCCCCCAGCACTTTGATGAGGGGCACCTCTCCCCAGGGATCGTCCCTGGAGGAGCAAAGCCTTACCTCCGCTTCCGCCGGTTCCCAGCTGTAGAACCTGGTGGGGCTGTCATATTGCATGAGCTGGAGGTCGCTAAAGCCTGCAGCCTCCATTTTGCACTTGTGTAAAAGGCAGCCGCCTTCGGTGATGATGGGGTTTTTACGGGTGCATCCCTCCTGCTCAGTGGAAAAAGCCGGGTCGTTGTAGCGTCCCATGCGCAGGGTGATGTCCACCAGGGGGACGCCTTTTCGCTGGATAAGGCAATGCCCCCAATCGCCTTCGCGTTCCACCACGATGCGCTCGCACAGTTTTTTGGGAAGGCCGGAGCCTTCCCGGCCTGAGAAGGCGCCCATCAGAGCGCCAGGCCCGCTTAACTGAAGGCCCAGGAAATAAAGGCCTGTCGTTTGGCCAAAGCGCGCCATTAGGCCGATGCCGCCCTCCATGTACCAAGGGGCGAAGGTGGGCTCGCGGATGTTGACGATGTAGCAGTAGAAGACAGGCGCCTCAGGGCTTATCAGCTCAAGGGGCGGGGGCAGCGCCCGGGCCGCGGCCTTAGGCTCTGCGATGGCAAAGAACTGGATGCCGTACTGGTTGTTCATGGCGCCGTCTTTCATGAAGTTTTGAAGCTTGTCAAGGGGGGTGAAGTTGCTTGCCTGCATGGTCTTCTCTCCTTTCAAATCGGGTTTGTCTCAAAGACGAAGGCTTTTGCCTGGGCGTCCCGCATGGCCTCCATGATGCGCCCGGGCCTTGCTGCATCGCCAATCACGTAAAGGTTTTTAAAGCGCTTACTGCAGGCCTCCGCCAGCGTCCGGCGGGGCGTGACGCCCACGGCTATAACCACCCAGTCTGCCGCCAGGCGGACATGCTGGTCATCTGTCAGGCGCAGCAGGTCCACCTCTTTTTCCTCAATGGCATAAAGCCGATGCTCCAGGAGCACCTGGGTGCCAAGGGGGAGAATGCGCCCCATGATGTCGCTGAGGACGGTGGGATATACGCCGCCGCCCAGGGCGGGAAGCATTTCTACCAGGGTCACCGCGCAGCCCTTTAAGGCCAGCAGCTCCGCAGTTTCCAGCCCCGTCATCCCGGAGCCGATGACAACTACCCGGCCCCGGGAGAGGGTCTTATCCAGCAGGACGCTTTCGGCGCTTAAGACATGCGGCCTGTTGACCCCCGGCACCTTGGGCAGAAGCGGCTTTGCGCCGCAGGCCAGGAACACCGCCTCAGGCTTTAGGGCCTCAAGGCTGTCCGCCGTCACCTGCTCGCCCAGGCGCAATTCAATCCCTGCCTTTTCCATCTGGGTGTAAAGGGCCTGGACAAGCCGGGTGATCTTCTCCTTGCCGTGGCCCTTGTCCGCGATGTTAAGCGCGCCTCCGGGGGCGGCATTTTCATCCAGCAGCACAGGGGCAAAGCCGCGTTTTTTTAAGGTCAGGGCGGCCTGGATACCCGCAGGCCCTGCCCCCACCACCGCCACCTTGCGCCCCGCGCCGTTTGCAAGGGGGTGGGCGTACTCACGCTCCCGCCCCGTCAGGGGGTTGACGGAACAGCGGACGCGCTTGAGCTTGCAGATTTCATCAAAGCAGCCAAGGCAGCCGATGCAGGTGCGTATCTCACTTTCACGTCCGGAAAAGGCTTTGCGCGGCCAGTCCGGGTCCGCCAGAAGCGCCCTTCCCAGGCCGACCAGGTCACAGACGCCTTCTTTAATGAGCGTCTCGGCAGGGCCCGGCTCCTTGATGTTGCACACGGACAAGACCGGGATGGTTACCGCCTCCTTGATTCCCTGGGCCAGGTGTTTCTTCCAGCCCTGGGGGTAGGTGCCAGGCTCTATACAGCCTTCGGTATAGCAGCTGACGTTGATCAGGTCGGCGCCCGCTTCCTCAAGCGCCCGGGCGATGCGCGCGGCCTCCTTCTGATCGATACCGCCCGGCAGCATTTCCTGGGCGTTGATGCGCACCGACACGGGGAAACGGCTGCCGCAGGCTTGCCGGATGCCCTGAAGAATTTCGCGGACAAAGCGCATGCGGTTTTCAAAGCTGCCGCCGTATTCATCCTCCCGCTGGTTCATAGCGGGGGAGAGAAACTGGTTGATGAGATAGCCGTGGGCCGCGTGCAGTTCCACGCCGTCCGCGCCCGCCATCCGGGCGATGCGGGCGGCGTTTACAAAACGGTCTGCCATCTCCCTGCATTCGTCCAGGGAAAGCGCCCGGGGCACTTCACCGCCCAGGGGGCTTGCCAGGGCGGAGGGGGCGATGGGCTGTGTGCCCGTCACCCAGGAGGAAGCCGCCCGGCCAGGGTGCTGCAGCTGGATAAACAGCCGGGTGTCCCAGCGGTGAACCACATCGGTCAGGCGCTGAAGTTCCGGCACATCCCCCGCACGGTAGGCTGCCAACTGGCAGGGATCGCTGATGCCGGCGCCGCCCTCCACCCGGGCCAGCTCCGTGATGATCAGCCCGACGCCGCCCCGGGCCCGGGCCTCATAAAAAGCGATCAGGTCATCGGTAACACCCCCTTCAGGGGCGCCCAGGTTAACGCCCATGGCGGTCATCGCCAAGCGGTTGGGCAGGCGCAATTCACCCAGCATCAAGGGGCTTCTTAAGCGTTCATACACCGGATTCCACCTCCAGTTCCACAGGCTGCGCCGCCTTTGACAGCGACAGCTGGCGGTAGCGCTGGATGGCCAGCGCCTCCACCAGACGGCTTAACAGCTTCGTATAGGCGGTGCGGATGAGAAAAAATTGAAAAAAATTCAGCGCATCAAAGCCAAAGAACCACATGATGGCCCAAAAGCTCAGGGCGGAGAGCGCCATAACAGGCAAAAGCATCAGGCCTGTAAGCCCACAGGGGGACAGGGGCAGAGCGGACAGAAGTCTGTTGGGTTTTTCGGCAGGCGGAAGATCCCCGGCCAGGGCGATCTTTTGGACTGAGGCCAGGGTGGGTTTGATCATCAGGAAGCTGATGATCAGCCCCAACACCAGGCCGGTAATCCACACACCGCTCCGGGCGACCCCCATGAGCACCACCAGCTCCCCCTGGATGATGGTGCCGCCCAGGGCCAGGCCGATGAGGATGTTCATGCCAAAATCCGTGGTGACGCTGGCATACAGCCTGGCGAACATCTCCCGGCGCGGCAGGGGGTTTTTGACGGTTTGCCGGCCCTGCTGGGGCGGGTCTTCGGGCTTTTCGCAATCCGGCTGCACATAGCGCAGAATGCCAAACTCGATCACCTTGGCGGCAAGCAGGGTGGCATAGATGAATTTCCAGACGAGAAAGCGGGAGAAGGTGTATTCCGTCTCCGGATAGAAGCGCAAAAGCGCCAGGGTGATAAATCCCATCAGCGCCGAGGCAGCCAGGCCTGTCAGGGCCGCCAGCGGGAGATAGGCCCGCGGCAGCCTCTGCATAAAGGGGCTCAGCGGCACCTGGGCGGGCAGGGCGCCGCGCCTGCGTCGGGCGTCCACTGCCCGGCGGGCATAGCCCAGGCTGGTGAACGCGGTGATCACCCCGCAGATGGCCGCATCTATCACCAGGTCATCTGCGAAAAGCCGCCGGCCGTATTGAAACACAAAGGCCAAGGCCAGGTTGATGGCGCAGACAAGCAGCGCCATGGGCAGGTTATTCAGATAGGGAAGCTCGGTCCGAAGAGGATTCGCGCCTTTTTTCATTGCTGTTCACTTCCTTTGGCGTCCGCACAGCACATTGGTTCAGCCCTATCTTAAAGGGGCTTAAGGCGCTGGTGTTAGGCCAAAAGAAGGGGTAAAATGGCTATATTCTCAGAACAGCTCTTTTAACTGGCGGCGGCAGGTGATGCCCAGCTTGTCATAGGCGCAGGACAGCTCTTTTTTGATGGTGGAAAGGGAGAGGTACATTTTTCCGGCGATCTGGCGGTTGGTCAGGCCGTCCGCCGCGTAAAGCGCCACCTGGTGTTCCCGGCGGGTGAGCACCTCCGGGATGACATAGGCTGAAAGCTCGTTGTGGGCCCTGAGCCATTGGGGGAAAACCTGCTTCCATTGGCGGATGACCCGGTCATACTGCTGGGGGAAGGCCTCCATCAGGCAGCGCTCCGTCAGGCCCTGCATGGTGGTGAGGGTCTCCACAAAAGGCCCGATGAAGCGGTCCGGCAGGGCCAGCGCCATCACGGTCATCATGCGCTCGCGGGCCAGGGCGGGGTTGTCCTGCTTGAGATGTCCAAGGGCTGCATACAGGTAGACATAGATGTCGCTTAAGGAATAGCACCCCGGCTTCTGGGCGGATATCCTGGCCTCCGCTGCCGCCAGCATCACCCGGTAATCCTTGCTGAGCTGCAGATATTTGATATAGGTATACCAGGCCAGATCCCTTAGCGCCGTGGGCAGGGAGGACAGGTCCCCTTTTTTCAGCCAGTCCGGCATGCTGTGCGCCACCAGGAGGCTGGCGTTGATGTTGGCCTGGAAGCATTCCATGATCCGGCGCAGGCCAGGCGCGTTCATCTCTCTTGCCGAGGGCGCGTCAAAGATGGGGCGGATGCCGCGGTAACGCGGGAAATCACCCAGGCTGATGGCGGCGTAAAGGGAAAAAAGCTTGCCGGTGAGGTAGTCCCCATCCGCCGGGGCAAGCTGGTCAAAGGCGGCGAGCGCCTCCTTATATTCGCAGCGGTAATAGGATAGAAGCCCCCGGGCCAGCCAACGGGCGCTGTTTTCCGTTAGCGACCGGAGGCAGGCGTCCGCCTGGCCACTGGCAAAGCAGAGGGATGGGGCGGCTGTGGGCCCGGCTTCCCTGATATCGGCGCCTGTTGGTTCCGGGCCCTTTGGGATAAGCCAGTGGTTGCCCAGTTTGAGGGCACCGGGAACCAGCCCCGCCTGGCAGCGGCGCTGCACTGCGCGCAGGTGAATGCCCCGGATGTGGGCATATTGTTCAGCAGACAGGTATTCCATGTCTACCCCCGGACCCCCTGGGCCCGCCAAGTGTCGTTTGCGCGACATTCCTGGGGCGTCAAACCCAAACCGAAGGCCGCGTCCGAAGGAGAAAAGGGGGAATAAAGGCGTCAACCACCGCGCTTGTTGATAAGAACAATATTAGGCAAAATGAGGGTGGCTGTCAACCAAAAAGGGCGCAAAAAAGACCACCGGGCTGGCCGGCGGTCGGGCAGGCAGGGTGCGGGTGTCAGTTCATTGTGAAAGACACCATACCGGCCGCAATAAACGCCGTGGTGCCGTTTGGCAGCATGATCTGGTACCAGCCATTGGACGGGATGGCAACCACCACATAGACATTGCCCGGATCGGCTTTGCCTATGATGGTCGCTTTCATGGAGGGGTTCGCCCGCAGGTTGGCCTGGCGGCTGTGGGTTACCAGGACGGTGCCCATGCCGGTGTGGAAGGAACGGTACAGGCGGTATACGCCCAGGATGGCGTCCGTGCGGGTGAGGGGATGGGTGGGGAAGAAAAGATGCTCCGCGTCAATGCTCATGACAGGCTTTCCTGATGTGGTATCCGCATGGTCAAGGATGGTGATCGCCATCTCCAGCATGGGGAACTGGCGCCAGTCCGAACGGTCATCGCTTGTCACGATCCCCGCGTATTCCTGGGCCAAAATGATGTCAGCGGCATCGGCGATATAGGGGTCATGGGAATGGTCAAGGCTTGGGTCCTCCTCGCCCATATCGATCAGGGCGCCATACATTTCCGCCGCTGCCACACCGCGCAGCACAATGTTGAATTGGGCGCCGGCGTTAGCCGCGTTGTACTCTTCCAGGGTGAGGTAGACATGGCTCCTGATGGCGGCAGGGTTTTTGGATTTCAGTCGGATGGCGTTGGTGAGCAGACCATCCAGCTCCTGCCAGGTGACATTGCCCTCGGACAGCATCCCCTGGGGGACAAGGCCCAGGCTGCGGGCGGCCTCAATCTCCCGGGCAATCAGCTCCGCCGGGGAAGGCGTTGGGGTGGGGGTTGGTTTGGCGGTGGGTTTTGGCGTGGACGTGGGTTTGGCGGTGGGCCTTGGTGTGGGCGTGACGAAAGGTTTGGGCTTGTGGTCGGTGAGGAACTCGGTTTTCACATAGCCGTTGAACATGCCGTATTGAATATGATACCAGACCATGCCCAGGAAATCCGAGTACACCGTGACCTCGGCGCCGTAGGGGATTTGGGCAAGCACCTTGGCGTTGGGATCGGGCTGCTCGCGCATATTCAGCGTTTTGCCGTCAGAGGTTTTCACATACATGGTGACGGCGTCCGGGTCGTAGATGGATGCGGCGGCGGATAGCGCGCCCGCCAGCAAAAGGAGGGCGGTCAGGAGGCTGACAAATCTTTTCATGTGGCGTTCCTTCCTTTCATGTCTCATGAGTAACGGATTTGCGGGGAAGATCATGGCTCCAGGCGGTGAACAGGTTCGTGTGAAATCCATCTTACCCGTTAAAATATCTTTGGAACCGGCATAACACCATCCCATCTATAGTATGGGATGTGAAGGCCCGCGCGGTGATGGCCGCGCAGGCCCTGAAACAGATGCGATATTACTTTATCGAAGATAAATACGAAGCCGCCAGCCCGGTTGGATTAAGTCAGGATTCTTGATGATGTCGCGGTTCCAGTCGTAGATCTTCTCCCAGGTCACGCTGGTATGGCCCTGGCGCTGGTAGTGCCTGGCGATACTGTGCAGGTTGTCTCCCTTGGCCACGGTGTAGTAGACCAGGCTGTCTGTGCCGGCTCCTCCCGAGACATTGTTAAGATCGTCATCCCTTAGTGTCATTGCGGTCTCCTCCTTTATTTTCTCCGGCCGCGCCGCGGCCGAGGACTTATGGATCAATGGGGCGTGTTACGCTTCACCCGGATCCGGCAGAAGCAGCGCGGACATCTCCAGCAGCCCGTCTTCCGTGGCGGCGTTGAACATAACCAGGGCGAAATTGTAGCCTTCCTTTTCGTAGCGCCACAGGGCGATGCCGTCGCCGGATTCGTCCAGGCAGATGGTGCCGCTGAAAGGAGCCTTCTCCGCCTGCGTCACCGTGTCCCAATCCAGGTACATCCCGGAAATGTCGGCGGGGTCGTTGCCCTGCTGGGCCCGAAAGAGGTACTCCGCCTGTTGGTAGACAAAGCGCACCTGGCCCAGCGGCTCCTGATCCGGGACTTCGATAAGCGAATAACTCACCTCCGTGGCTTCCTCGGGCACAAGCAGATTGGCCCCGGTCGCCTCCAAAACCTCTTCCCGGGTGGCCTCACGAACCGGGTTTGGCAGCATCACGGCGCTTTCGGTCAGGCCTAGAGCCGGAATCATCAGAGCCAAGACCAAAAGCAGAGACAGTAGTTTATTGTTCATGCCAGTTCCTCCTTTTTGCTTTCCAGTAGCTGGCGCAGTTTTTTAAGCGCCGTAGATTGGATGTAGCCCTCGTTGCTATAGGAGATGTTCATCTTTTTGGCGATGTCCCCGGGGCTTAAGCCCTCATAGAAGCGCAGGATCAGAATGTCTCTTTCCCGCTGGCTGAGGCGTTTGAGGGCCTGGGCCAGCTCGCTGAGCTGCTCGCGCCCGATCACCATGTCATCCAGCGCTTCCCCCTCATCCTGCAGGCTCTCCTGTGCCGTTAGGGGGAGAGTGGTTTTTGTCCTTCTGTAGTAGTCCCGCACGGCGTTTCTGGTGATAGCATATATCCAGGTGGACAGGCTGCCTTTGGCGCTGTTATAACGCTCAAGGGCCGATCCCACCCTGAGGAACACGTCGCTGACCATATCCTCAGCGTCGTGGTAGTTTCTGATTCTGGAGCGGACATAGCGGCTGACCTTGTTCTGATATTCCTGGAAGATATGGTCCATGGTGACCGGCTCACTCATGGGGGCCCTCCTCTTCTCTGAGGATATCAGGATCGCCCGCGGCATTGAGTTCCAGGTCTTCGTCCAAAAGAGGGACGCCTCCTTTGGCCCAGCGCGCCAGCGTCTCGTCTATCAGCCTGCCCAGGCGTTCTTCGCCCTCAAAGCGCTGATAATCCAATAGCCTGCGAAGCGCTTTGTCACCCGCTGTCATCGCTTAACTCCCTTCCTTCAGTTGTTGTTACGCGCGTGGTTCTGTTTTTTTAGGGTCCGGTTCCAGCTGCTGCCGGCGCACCAGGTCTGCAAAGACGCCGCCCCGGGCCACCAGCTCGTCATAGCTTCCGTCTTCGGAGATTTTACCCTCTTCCAGCACCAGTATGCGGCTGCACTGCCGGATGGTGGAGAGGCGATGGGCCACAACGATCCGGGTGCACTTGAGTTTTTCCAGGGCCTGGGAGACCTGGCGCTGGGTGATGTTGTCAAGGGCGCTGGTGGCCTCGTCAAGCAGCAGGATGCGCGGCTTTGACGCGATGGCCCGGGCTATCATCAGCCGTTGGCGCTGTCCGCCCGATACCCCCCCTTCACCCTCGGACAGCAAGGTGTGCATGCCCATGGGCATTTCCCGGATATCCTGGGCGATGCCGGCTGTCTCCGCCGCCTCCCAGGCCTCTTTCAGGCTCAGCCCGGGAGAGGAGATGGCGATGTTTGAGAAGATATCCCCCTGAAACAGCTTGCCGTCCTGGGTGACCACACCCAGGTGGCGGCGCAGGCTGCGCAGGTCAAGCGCCGCCATGTCCTGCCCGTCATAGTAGATGGCGCCCCGCTGGGGCTGCTCAAAGCCCAGAAGCAGGCGGATGATGGTGGACTTTCCGCTGCCTGTGCGCCCCACGATGGCCACATACTCCCCCGGGTGGATTTTCATGTTCAGGTCATGAAGCACCGGGGGCATCCGCTCATGGTAGCGGAAGGAGATATGGCTGAGTTCCACCCCGCCCAAGAGGCGTTGGACGCTTTTTTTGTGCCGCGCGGTTTCGGGCGCGGCTTTGAGCAGCGGGTCAATCATCTGAAGCATGGGGCGAATCTCCGCCGCCTGGGACAACATCCCCGCCAGGGACGCGAAGGCCCCGCTGACCATCCCGAAGGACAGGCTGAAGGCCATATAGCCTGCGGTGTCCACCCCGCTTTTCACCGCGGTAAAGTAGATGAATACGCTGCCAAGCAGGGCTATGGCTTGCGGGATAACCCGGCCAAAGCGGAGCAGAAAGGGGGGTTCATATTGAAGCCGGGCGCCCTTGACATAGCAGTCCGCCCATTTGGCGAAGGCACGCTTTTCGGCCCCGGCCAGCTTGATCTTTTGCACGCTGCTGATCAGGGAAAACACCATGCCGCTTTCCTTAGCGCCAATCTCCATGCGCTCCTGGGCATGGCGTACCTGGGCTAAGGAGGAGAGCAGGGAAATGGCCAGGGTGGACAAAACGACGGCCAGCGCCGGTATGGCCAGCGACGGCGCAAAGCCGGTCACCTGCCCCAGGTAGGCCAGCGACATCAGGCTTGACAGCCCGCCGGTCAGGGCGATGTTTGTCATCAGGCTGCAAAGGGTTCCCACCGATCTCACCCTGCTGGTCAGCTCGCCGGCGTTATAGCCCTTAAAAAAGCTGGCAGGCAGCGAAAGCACCCGCATCATGGCGGCTGACTGCACCATCAGATCAAGCCGCGTCTGTATCTGGGAAAGCAGCAGCATTCGCGCGGTGGTGATCAGCGTCATGGACAAAATCACCCCTGCCATGGCGCTTGCCACGGGCACCAGCAAGCCGGACGCGCCGCTGTCTAATACCGGCCCAAACAGCATCAGGCTCAGCCGCGGAAGCAAAAGACCCAACCCTGTTGCCAGAAAGGCCGCCAGAAAAACCAGCGCCAGCTCCGACAAGGAGAGTGATTTTGCGATATAGACCAGCAAATCCCGCGCGCCAAGCTTTCTCAAGGGGAAAGAGCGGTAGAAACAAAGCGCGTCCTGAGAAACGGTCGTCAGGGTCCGGGCGCTCAGCCTGATCCGCTTGCCGGTATCCGGGTCCACATAGGTATAGCCGCCAAACGCGCCCGGCAAAAGGGCGATGGGCTTCCCTGCCTGGGTGGTGCCCAGCATGGGGCCGATGGCCTCCTTGTGCCAGCTGCCTGCCAGGCGCACCCGGCGGTGCATCAGGCCCAGGGGGGCGATCAGCCGCGCCAGCTGCCGGGGGATTTCTTCAACCGTCTCCGTGTCCTCGGGCAGGGGCAGCCGGTAGTAGGAGAGGATTTGCTTAACAGCGCTGTGGGCCTGCCGGCTGTCAACCTGGGGAAAGGGCGGGCGTCCCAGTACGGCGCTGGCCATATCGGCAAAGGCCTGTGCAAACAGCTCGTCGTCCTGCTGCGCGCGCTTGCGTATCTGCTCGTCAAACCAACCCATTGTGCTTCCCCCTACTCACTGGACACCAGCTGCCGGTAAAGACCGTCCTGGGCGTAAAGCGTTTCATGGGTGCCGCGCTCCACCACTTTGCCGTGATCCAGCACCACGATTTCATCACAGTCCCGGATGGTGGACAGGCGGTGGGCCACCACCACCAGGGTGACGCCGCGCTGCCTGATTCCCCGCATCGCCTCATACTCCGTCCGGGCATCCAGCGCGCTGGTCGCCTCGTCCAGGATGATGATGGACGGGTCCTGGGCCAGGACGCGGGCGATTTCAAGACGCTGGCGCTGGCCGCCGGAGAGGTTCCGGCCGCCGGAGAGGACGCGGCCCTGGTAGCCGTCCTCACGGCGCAGGATGTCATCGTGAATCTGGGCGTCACGGGCAGCCAGAATGACCTCAAAGTCCTCGATGGAGGTGTCCCACATCCGGATGTTGTCCGCGATGCTGTCCTCAAACAGGATGATGTCCTGGTCCGCCACGGCCAGGGAAGCGGTAAAAATCTCCCTCGGGATATCCTCCATCCTGTGACCGTCAAAGAAAATCTCGCCCCGCCAGGGCTTATAAAGGCCTGAAATCAGCTTGGCAAGTGTGGATTTGCCGCAGCCGGAGGGCCCCACCAGGGCCACGCTGGCGCCGGGCTTGAGGCTTAAGTCAAAGTCCTCTATCAGAGGCTTTCCCAAGGGCGCATAGCCGAAAGTCACCCCGGACATCTCTATCCCGCCGCGCAGCTTATCACAGCCCTCCTGGGGCAAGGGGCTGCTTTGCCCGGGCACATCCGGGGGATAGGAAAGCACATCCTCAATGCGTTCCATATCCCCGCGCATCTCCTCAACGCCCTGACCGGCTGATATCAGATTGCCGGCGGGCGTGGTGAAGGCGCCCATAAAGCCCTGGAACGCCAGGATCATGCCCGCGGTGAACCGGCCCTGAAGGGTCAGCCATACGCCTAAAATCAGCACCGCCCCGTCCGACAGGGAGGAGATCAGCCCCGGCAGGCTGCCCAGGTAGTGGTTTAGCCGGGCGAAGCGCACCTCCTGGGTGTTGACCGAGGCCTGGTAGCCTGCCCACTTTTCAAAGTATCCGTCCTCCGCACCGCAGGCTTTAATGGTTTCAATCAGCTGGATGCCCGTCACCGTGGCGCCGGCCAGCCTTCCGGCGTCCCGCATCTGCACCCGGGTGATGTTGATCCGCTTTTTGGAAATCATCCTGGCCAGCACCATCTTAAGCGCCATGGCGCCCAGGCCAAGGGCCGTGAGCAGGACGCTGTAACGCAGCATGACCACCAGATAAAACACCAGCACGGCAAAATCCAGAAACAGCGGGGCCAATTGCCGGATCAGGGCGTTGGCCACCCCGGCGTTGGCGCTCTGGCGGGACGCGATATCCCCGGCCATGCGCTGGGAGAAAAAGGCGAGGGGCAGGCGCAGCACATGCCACATGAATTCCGCGTTGGCCACCACCGCGAACTTGCCCTCAATGCGCAGCGAATGGACTTCCTGAAGGAGGCTGATAAGAATTTGCGCCAGGGCCAGGACGGCAAGCGCCAGGGTGAAGGGGCCAAGCCACTCCGGGTTTCGCCCGGTCAACAGCCGGTCTATAAAAACGCGGGAGAAGGCCGGATTGATAACGCCAACCAGGGCGGTGGCCAGGCTGGTCAGGACCACAAACGCCACGGCGGCCTGGGCGCCGCGCAGCCGGGAGCGGACAAAGGCCAGCATGCTCTTTGGCTTTCCGCCCGGCACGAAGGCGTCCGTGGGGGCAAACATCAGGCACACGCCTGTAAAGCCCCGGTCGAATTCCTCTTTGGTGATAAGGACCATCCCCCGGGCCGGGTCGTTGATGACGGCGCGCTCTCCCTTAAAGCCGCAGAGCACCACAAAGTGGTTGAAGTTCCAGTGGATAATACAGGGGAATCCCCCTTCCTTTTTCAGCTGTTCCGGCTCATAGCGGGCGCCCTGGGCCATAAGACCGTAGCTGCGGGCGGCGATGAGCATGTTGCGGGCGTTGGAGCCGTCCCGGGACACGCCGCAATCCGCCCGCACCTTTTCAAGCGGCAGCCACTTGCCGTACCAGGCCAGCACCATCGCCAGGCAGGCGGCGCCGCATTCCAGCGCTTCCAGCTGCATCACCACAGGCACCCTGGCCCATCCGGTTTTCAGGGATTGAGCGGCTGATTTTCTACGCACCCTGCCCGCCCCCTTCCAGCAGGAACTCGATGGGGCGGATGGTTTCTGTGGTGATGACCACATCCCATACCCCGTCAGCTATTCCCGGCGCGCTTAAGCGCACAGGGTAATTCCAGGCCTTGGGATCCAGCTGATACACCAGGAAGTCCTCCGGGTGGATTTCGTTAATCTCCTCCTCAGACAGCGGCACGGGGGACACGGACAGCACCGTGCCCCGAATGCCGCCGATGGTGGCGGGCATACCGGGGGAGATGCGTTCAGCCTGCATCACATAGCACACCACCTCGCCGTCCAGGGCGATCCCCTTGGCGGAGACGGTGCCGGGAATCGTGCCATAGAAGCCAAACGCCACAAACGACACGAGAAGGATGATCATGGCCGCCAGCGCCAGCCATACGCTGGGCCGTGCCACACGCAGATAGTCGTTGAGCGCTTCGGGGGACGAGATTCTGTCCACGCTGCTTTGACGGAATAACTTGTTATCCATGGCCAGGCTCCTTTGTGCCGCGGGATTTTATCTTTTCATCCGGCCCGCGCGCCAGGTTCATGCGGATGAGCAGCCGGTTTTCCCCATCCTCACAGGTGTAAGCCGCGTAATCCGAAAGCTTTTGGATCATCAGGAGGCCCAGGCCCCCTGCCTCCCGCTGGCCACTTGGCAGGCTGATATCCGGCAGCGGCTGGGAGAGGGGGTCAAAGGGCGCGCCCCGGTCCCTGAAGCGCAGCACAGCCTCCTGGCCCATCAGCTCACAGCAAAACGCTACCCTATCGCTGTGTGAGCTTGCGTAGCGAACCATGTTGGAAAATACCTCGTCCACCACCACCTGAAGCCGGCCAAGCGCATGGGGGGAAGGGTTTAATGGCGCTGTTTGGCTTGCCACCAGGGACCGGATGGTTTCCAGCTGCGCCTCCTCAAGGGGGATATTCGTCCAGGGCAGTTTGGCGGCGCTTTTCCGGATGTCCAGCGCCATCAGCGTGATGTCATCCGCCTGCTCCCTGCCCGCGGCGAACCAGTCCAAGGCCTGCATCACCGCTTCGGGCTGTTTTTCCGCCGGCATCTTACGCAGGGGGGAGCTGTCCATCAGGGATTTAAAGCCCCCGGAGGTAAGAAACGCGCCTTTCACATTCTCCGCCTCAGTTGCCCCGTCGGTGTAAAGCAGCAATTTGTCGCCCGCCACCAGGCGGACGCGGCAGCTGCGGTATTGGCTGTCTTCCATAGCCCCCAGCACCAGGCCCTTAGAGCCGTGCAAAAAGGCGTATTCTTCTCCCGCCCGGGCCAGGAGGGGCGGGTTATGCCCCGCGTTTACATAATCAAGCCAGCCGTCCCCCTCAATATCCCACAGGCCCACAAACGCGGTGACAAAGAGGCCCGCCTCGTTTTCCGCGCAGAGCTTCCGGTTGGTGTGGGCCAGCGCTTTGGCCAGATCCTCTTCAGCCAGGATGTCACTTTGAAGCTGTGTCTTGACCCGCATCATGAACAAGGCCCCGGGGATGCCCTTGCCGGAGACATCCGCGATCACCAGGGCCAGCTTCTTGCCTGAAAGCCCGGGGACAAAGAAAAAGTCGTAAAAATCCCCGCCCACTTCCCGGGCGGGCTTAAGCAGCGCGCCCAGACGGAACCGGCCTTCCAGCCCTTTAAGCGCGCTTGTCCGGGGCAGGTTGGCAAGCTGCACCTCCCGGGCCAGCGCCAATTCCGCGTCAATGCGTGCCCGGGCATGGGCGATGGCCTGTTTGAGCGCGTCAACAGTGGCGTTAATGCCGTCTGACAGGGCGCGGAACTCCGCATTGCCCCGCTCTTCCACCCGGGTTTCCAGGTTCCCGTCTGTGATCAGGGCCAGGGAGGCGTTCACATTCCTGATGCCCTGGATGACCTCCGCATTGATCATGCGGCTGACCAGAATAAACACTGCCAGGAAAAGAAGAAGGTAGGCCAGGCCCATGAACAGGAGGGTGAGGTTCCGGCCCGCATAGATTTCGGAATAGGGGAGCGCGCCGACGATCAGGTAATCCTCCCATACCCTCCCCAGGCAAAGCGCGCGGGACGCCCCCGATCCGGTGGTGAAAGGCTCGCCCAAACGGGCTTTGCCCAGCTGGAAATCCATGTCTTCCGCCCTTAAGCCCATCAGGTTCCGCTCACCGGCGCTTACCACCAGCCCCCGCTCAAGGACCATGATGGTGCCGTAGCTGCCAATGGCAAATCCGGGCGCCAGGTTTTTGATGTCCGCCACCTGGGCAGCTTCCCTCAGGCGTTCCGGCACGTCCCCGATCTGCACCATGCCCGCCCGGCCGGGGATGCCGGTTGCGGAGAACTGCATCACCATGCTTGCGTCATGCCCCGTGGGGGCCGCGGGCTGTATCAAAACCAGGTCCGGGTCTTTGAGGATGGGCAGGAAAAAGGAGGACTGCTCAGCGCTGGCCAGGTCATAGCCAAGGTATGGCGCAAAGGTGGTGGCGGTGATGATGCCGCTGCCATCAACAATATGCAGCTGGTCCACATCAAGCGCCGACAGGAGGCCGGTCAACTCATCACCGCTCTGGGTCAGCTCCGGATGCCGGGCGAGAATCCATCGGAGTGTATGAAGCTTGCTTGTCAGGGCTTCGTCATTGCTGAGGCTGATTTTCTCCAAGTCTTTGTCATGCTGGGTGATTTGCTCCTGGGCGTCAGCAAGCCGGGACGCAATCAGCTCCAGCGCGTCCGCCCGGGCATGGCGGGTCTGCACCAGCCAGGTGATCAGCATGGTTGCCCCGAAGGCCGCTGCCATCAGGATCAACAGACACCGCTGAAAGGTTCGCTTCATGGGGCTTCGTCAAGTATGGTGAGGATCTCCGTAAAGCCTGTGATCTCAAACACCTCCATAACGGCGGGATTGGGGTTTATGATGGTAAGGCTCCCCTGCCGGTTCATCACCTTTTGCGCGGCCAGGATGACCCTGAGCCCGGCGCTTGACACATATTCGGTGCCCCGCATTTCAAACGCCAGCTGTGTAATGCCCTCAAGGCCTGTGCGGAGCGCCGCCTCAAGCTCCCGGGAAGTCAGGCTGTCAAGCCGCCCTGTGATTTTCAGGCGCAGGAGGCTGCCATCCCTGGTTTCTTCAATGGTCATTGTTCGCCGTCCCTCCTATGCAATGCGACAAATATCAAGCGTATTTCCCTAAAGCATCGTGTCCAGAAGTTCGCGCACGGATGCCGCCCACGCGCTGCCTCATATTGACCAGCGCGATGCTCCCGCTGCCGAGCTCCAGCTTCCGCAAATGATCATCCATGACATCGACCCGTGGCATGCTGTCTTCCAACGCAATCACCCCCGCTCGTCTGTCCGGGTACTTATCTCTATATTGAATATACCACCAATTGGGGCAGGGAGCATAGCCCTAAAGGGCTATTTCGCAGAAAAAAAACGCGCCCAGAGGGCGCGGCGGAAAAAAGAGAGGCGATAAGGGCCTCATAGGGCCGCTTACTCGTTATCCTCCCGGGGCTCCAGGTGCTGCAAAAGCTTGATGGATACGAAGAACAGGCCCAGCACCAGGAAGACGCCGGCCAGGCCAAGGCCGGTGACGATCAGGCCAATGGTAAAATCGCTCATGCTAAACCTCCTTAACGAATAAACAGAGAGACCAGGGTGATGACCATGCCCCCGGCGACGATGGAACCCAGCTGGCCGGACACGTTTGCGCTGGTGGCCTGCATGAGGACGAAGTTGTAGGGGTCCTCCTCCTTGGCCATTTTCTGAATCACCCGGGCGCTCATGGGAAAGGCGGAGATGCCCGCGGCGCCGATCATGGGGTTCACCTTGTTCTTGCGGAACAGGTTGAGGAACTTGGCGAACAGCACGCCGCCGGCGGTGTCAAAGATGAAGGCGGCCAGGCCCAGGGCCATGATCAGCGCGGTGTCCCAGCGCAGGAAGTTCTCCGCCAGCATGGTGGACCCGATGGTCAGACCCAGGAGAATGGTGACCAGGTTGGCCAGCTCGTTTTGCGCGGTCTTTGACAGGCGCTCCAGCACCCCGCACTCGCGGATGAGGTTGCCAAACATCAGGCTGCCCACCAGGGGCGCCGACATGGGCACGATGATGCCGGCCACCAGGGTGGTGATGATGGGGAAGAGGATCAGGGCGGTTTTGGAGGCCCGCTTGTCATGATAGTCCATGCGGATTTTGCGCTCTTCTTTGGTGGTCAGCGCCCGGATGACGGGGGGCTGGATGACGGGCACCAGGGACATATAGCTGTAGGCGGCCACGGAAATGGGTGCCATATAATCCTTCAGGTTGAAGTGGTTGGCCACATAAAGGGTGGTGGGGCCGTCCGCTGCGCCGATGATGCCAATGGCGCTGGCTAAACGCAAAACGATGTTGGGTTCGGCCAGCTGCTCAGGGCTTAGCACCAGGGGCAGGAGCACGATGGACAGCAGGAAGGTGGCGAAGATACCAAACTGGGCCGCCGCGCCAAAGAAGATCATGGAGGGGTCCTTGAGCAGCGGAGAGAAGTCGATCATGGCGCCCACCGCGATAAAAATGAGGATGGGAAAAAGCTCATTGGCGATCCCCGCGTTAAAGAGCACCTGCAAAAAGCCCGGCTCCTCCACCGTGCCGATGACTGAGGGCATCAGGGTGCCCAGCACCGGGGGCAGATTGACCAGGATGGCGCCAAAGCCAATGGGCAAGAGCAGGGCCGGCTCATAGTCCTTCTTGATGGCAAGGTAAATCAGCGTGCCCGCGATGACAAACATCACCAGGGTCTTTAACCCCGCGACGCTGAACAAAAACGCCACACCAGAGAACAGGTCGGCCAGAACGTTTTGAAGCATGTATGCAACCTCCCCGGATGATATTGTAGTGCGCCCCAACACCCGGGGGCATCCGCGCAAGGCGCGGCGCCTCCTCCCGCTTAAGGCTTGCATGCAGCCTGAAAGCCGGTTCGCAAATGGCGGGCTTTCCTATCTTGCTCCTGATTTGCGAAAAAAAGGGTTGGTTCGCGGTCCAAAATGTAGTATAATATAAAATAGGGTATTATGTCGAGTGCAAATTTATTGAAAGCGAGGAATCACATGCAAAATACGCCATGGTGGGCCGCTTTGTTGCTGGCTCTGAACATTATTATGCTCTTTATTGGGCTGAAATTGCTGCGCCGCCAGCCGGAGGGGGCCCAGGGTACCGCGGAGGCGGCACAGCCCGCCCCCCCGTCCTTGTTCACTCCGGCCCCTGCCCAGGAGATTCCGGACAGGCAGCAGCTGATCGCCGCGGTGACCGCGGCCATTGCGGAATATGAAGGCACCGATATTTCGGCGCTTCGCGTCGTTTCATTTAACAGAAGGAGGCAGGCATGAAAAACTACAGGGTTATCGTCAACGGAGTGGAATACGACATCGCCATTGAGCAGGTGGAGGCGGGCCAGGTGACGCCCCAACAGCCCCCCCGGGCGCCCCAGGCTGCCCCGGCCCCCAGCCCCCAGCCTCAGGCAGTTCCGGGCGGGGAGGACATCAAGGCCCCCATGCCCGGCACCATCCTCTCCCTTGGCGTCAAGCAGGGCGATCAGGTGAAAAAGGGCCAGGTGCTCTTGATTCTGGAAGCCATGAAGATGGAAAACGAGATTTTGGCCCCCCGGGACGGCAAGGTGGCGGCGCTGGCGGTTCAGGCCGGCCAGACGGTGGAGACCGGAGCCCTGCTTTGCACCCTGGCCTGAGCCCTTGGACCCCGTAAACAAAGGAGATACCATGGACCAAAAGAAACTGATGATCACAGAGACCATTTTAAGGGACGCGCACCAGTCCCTGGCAGCCACGCGCATGCGCACGGATGAGATGCTGCCGGCTGCCAGCCTGCTTGACAGCATCGGCTACTGGTCGCTGGAAGTTTGGGGCGGCGCCACCTTTGACACCTGCCTGCGCTTTTTAAACGAGAACCCCTGGGAGCGGCTGAGAACGCTTCGCAAAGCCCTGCCCAACACCAAGCTGCAAATGCTTTTGCGGGGGCAGAACCTGCTGGGCTATAAGCATTACGCGGATGACGTGGTGGACGAGTTTGTGCGCCTGTCCATCAAAAACGGCATCGACGTGGTGCGGATTTTTGACGCCCTCAACGACCTGCGCAACATGGAAACCTCCATCCGCAGCGTTAAAAAACACGGCGGCCTGGTGGAGGCTGCGATTTCCTACACTGTAAGCCCGGTGCATGACGAGGCCTATTTCGTCTCCCTGTCCCGGGAGCTGGAGGAGCGGGGCGCGGACACCATCTGCATCAAGGACATGGCGGGCCTGCTTCTGCCTGCCGCTGCCGCCAGCCTGGTGCGGGAATTAAAGAAGCATATCAAAATCCCCATCCACCTGCACACCCACAACACCGCGGGCATCGGCACGGAGACCTATCTGGAAGGCGTGCGGGCAGGGGCGGACATCGTGGACTGCGCCCTGTCCCCCCTGGGCAGCGGCACGTCCCAGCCGGCCACCGAGTCTCTGGTGGCGGCCCTGGCAGGCACCCCCTATGACACGGGGCTGGACCTGAAAAAGCTGACGGAGGCGGCGGACTATTTCAAGCCCGTGGCCGAGCGGCTGGAAAAAGAGGGCTTTCTGGTGCCCGGCCAGGTGCTTAAGCCCGACGTAAAGGCCCTGATCTATCAGGTGCCCGGCGGCATGCTTTCCAACCTCCTCTCCCAGCTGAAAAACGCCAACGCCCTGGACAAGTATGATGACGTGCTGGCGGAGGTGCCCAATGTGCGCGCGGACTTTGGCTATCCGCCTCTGGTGACCCCCACCAGCCAGATCGTGGGCACCCAGGCGGTGCTGAATGTGCTTCAGGGGGAGCGCTACCGCTCCTTCACCAAGGAATCAAGGGGCCTGCTGCGCGGGGAATACGGCCGCCTGCCAGCCCCGGTGAACCCGGAGGTGCGCCGGATGGCGCTGGGGGATGAGGAGCCCATTACCCAGAGGCCCGCTGATCTGATTGAACCGGAGATGGAAAAACTAAAAGAAGAAAGCCGCGCATTTGCAAGAAGCGAGGAGGATGTGCTCAGCTACGCCCTCTTCCCGCAGATCGCGGAGAAATTCCTGCGGGAGCGCAACGCGCCAAAGGCGCCCCCGCCCGCACCCCGGAAAGAGAAGGAATTGGTGCGCGTCATCCATGTGGAGGACAGGGGCTAAGGCCCCTGCCTCACCCGCCAAGCGCCAGGAAAGCCCTGGCGCTTTTGTGTTTGAGCCAGTGGTGCAAGAGGGCGCACAGCAAGAGGAGCGTCAGGGCAAACAGGGCCATAAAAGAGGCGGGGGAAAGATGCTCCATCAGCACTAAAAGATAAAGGGCGGCCGGCAGCGCCACCACCGCAAAGCCCACCAGCATAGCGACCAGCACGCTGGCGCCCTGCTTCACCGCCTCCGTGGGGGTGTTCCAGTCGAACTTGGGCAGCTTTAAGTTAATCAAAACCCCGGCAAGCCCCATAAAAGCGGCGGTCAGGGCAGGCAGAAGCGCTGAAAACAGCAGATAGACCGGGGGCAGCTTCAGCACCAGCCCCAGGCCAAGGCCAGACAGCAGGGCAACCGGCATACAAAGCACCATGTGGGCGTAGGCCTTTGATAAAAGCACCTGGCCGGGGCTTAGGGGCAGGGACTGGACGATCCACAGGGTTTTGCCCTCCAGAGAAATAGAGGAGGCGGAGATCAGGGTGGAGGCGGCCAGAAGGCACATCAGCCCCACCGCCGTCAGGCCCACCAGCTGCACGGGAATGTCGTACTGGGAAAGAAGGGGCGCCAGCACATCCGGCCGCACCAAAAGAACCACCGGCAGGGCCAGCATAAAGATCAGGCCAAAGCCGCTGTTGAGCATGTAGGTGGGCGTCTGGGAAAAAAGGCGCAGCTCCTTTTTGATAAGGGCACGGGTGGGGCTTGCGGTTTTCAGCGGCTGTTCCACATAGGCCCTGGGCGAAGCGCCCGGATTGGCGGTGACAATCGCGATGAAAAACCGCCTGAGCACCAGCCAGACAAGGGCGAAGGGTACAAGGGCGCACAGCAGGAAAAGCACAAGGCTTGTCCCGTCCGCCTCGGCCAGCGCCACGCCCAGATGATAGGCCGGGAACAGCGCCCGCTCAAAGGCCGCGGCGATCTGCTGCCCCTTTTGGATCAGGGTTGCCAGCAAATGATTTATCTGGGTCATCAGCGCGAAATAGCCCAGCAAAAGGGCGACTGAAAACAGCGTGATCAGAAGCGATTTCTGGCGCAGCCGCGTGCTGATAACTGCCAGGCCCCAGCCTAAAAGGCTTGCCAGGGCCACCGCCATAAAGGGCAGGGCCAAAGAAACGAGGGCGAAAAACACCCAGCGGCCAAGGCCCATCCCCGCCTGGGCGGCCCAGATAAGGGCTGCTGGCAGCATCACCAGCAGGGTGATGAGGAGGTTGAAAAACAGCAGCGTCGCCATGCGGCTAAAGAGAATCATCCCCGGGGGAATGGGCATGGACAGGAGCAGATCGTTATCCCGGGCCTGAAAAAGCAGGGGCTGGGCCATGAAGATGCTGCTGACAAAGCACAGGGTGAAGGCGGTGACCCCCGCTAAGGCGAAGTAAAACCACCCAAGTCCGGCCTGGGAAAAGGGCGCAAGCAGGGTGCTGAAAAACAGGCCGAACATCCCGCAGAGGGAGAGGACGCCAACAAGCATCAGCACCATGATCAGCGCCTGGATCTGCTTGCGATGCTTGCGCCGGCCGCCGATGGTGAAGGCGGCCTGCCAGGCCATTTGCAAACGGGTTTTGATCAGCGCTTTAAGCATGGCCTTCCTCCAGCTCCAAAAAGACCTCCTCCAGGGATTCGTCCCCCTTCACCGCCTCCATGGTGCCGGCTTTTACCAGCCTGCCCCGGCGGATGATGGCCACCTTGTCGCAGAGCTTCTCCGCTACCTCCAGCACATGGGTGGAGAAAAACACGGCGCCGCCCTCGTCGCAGATGCCGCGCATGATCTGCTTTAAGGTATAGGAGGCCTTGGGGTCAAGGCCCGTGAAGGGCTCGTCCATGATGAAAAGCCTGGGGTCGTGCAAAAGGGCAGAGATGATGGCCAGCTTTTGCTTCATCCCGTGGGAATAGGCGGAGACCACCTGGGCCAGGTCGTCTGTGAGTTCAAAGGCTTCGGCCCAGCGGCGGATGCGCTCCTGGCGCGGCTCCCGGGGGATCTGGAAAATGTCCGCGACGAAGTTTAAGTATTTGATGCCGGTCATAAACTCATACAGGTCCGGGTTGTCCGGGATGTAGGCCAACAGGCGCTTGCAGGCCAGAGGGTCGGTTTTGATGCTGTGGCCGTCTATTAATATTTCCCCCTGGTCAAACTGCAGGATGCCGCAGCAGGCCTTGATGGTGGTGGTCTTCCCGGCGCCGTTATGGCCGATGAAGCCGTAAATCTCACCGGGATTAATGTGGATGGACAGGTCGTCCACCGCTTTCTTGTCCCCATAGGTTTTGGTCAGCTGGTTTATCTTGAGCATGGCGGGCCCCTTTCTGGCGATTCCCTTTAGTCCGGGGTTATTTTAGCATATCCGGGGCCTCTGGGCAGGCGTTTTGTGAAGCGATGGGGTATACTGAAGAAAAAGCAAGGGAGAAAAGCGAATGGAGAGGAAAATCAACTATGGCATTCTGGGCTTTGCCCGCATTGCCAGGGACAAGGTGATCCCCGGGATTCTGGAAGCTGAAAACGCCAGGCTGTACGCTGTGGCCTCAACCAACGCCCGCCGCCGCCAGGAGGCTGCGGATACCTTTTCCTTTGAGAAGGTCTATGACAGCTATCAGGCCCTGCTTCAGGACCCGGAGGTGGACGCGGTCTATATCCCCCTGCCCAACACCCTGCACAAGGAGTGGAGCATCAAGGCTGCCCGGGCCGGGAAGCACATCCTGTGCGAAAAGCCCCTGGCGCTAAGCCTTCAGGATGTGGATGAGATGACCCAGGCCGCCCGGGAGAACCAGGTGCTGCTGATGGAGGCCTTTATGTACCGCTTCACTGCCCGCACCAGGAAGGTGAAGGGGCTGCTTGATGAGGGGGCGGTGGGGGAGATCAGGCACATCAACTCCACCTTCCGCTTTCATCTGGAGGATTTGTCCGACATCCGTTTAAACCAGGCCTTGGGAGGCGGCAGCCTCTGGGATGTGGGCTGTTATCCGGTGAACTTCCTGGGCCTGGTGATGGGGGAGGCGCCGGAGGCGGTCTGCGCCCTGAAGGCGGAGCGTCAGCAGGTGGATGATTCCTTAAGCGCGGTGCTGCGCTACAAAAGCGGGGTGATCGCCACGATAAGCTCCGGCCTTAACAGCGCTTCCTGCATGCTGAGTGAAATTAACGGCACCCAGGGCACCCTGATCATCCGGGACACCTTTGATGACACCACCACCCCCATCCTGCTGGTGAAAGGCGGTAAAACCCAGGAAATCCCCGTGGCGCCCAGCAAGCGCTATGTCAGGGAGGTGGAGGATTTCTCCGCCGCCATCTTAAGCGGCGACCCCGCCCCTCTAAGCCTTGAGGAAACCCGGCGCAACATCGGGGTGATTCTGCGCATTCTGGAGGCGGCAAAATAGCAAAGGCGCTCTTCCCGCCCTGAGGCATCCGCGGGGATGGACAGGTGTCCGGGAGGCTGAGCCTTCATCTGTTTAAACCCGTGAAAAAGCGCCGGAAAATCCGGATGAAAAGCGCGGCGCGCAGGCATTTTGCAGATGAGGGGATAAAGGAAATCCGCGTGGAGCAGCCCCTGGGCTTAGGGTCTTAGAGGGCCACGATTCTTCTGACGTTCGCCGGGTCGTCATGGGGCAGCCCGGCGGGCTTTTTTGTGTCCAGGGCATAAAGGGCCGCCATCTCCTCCTCTGAAAGGGCGAAATCAAACAGGGCGATGTTCTCGCGGATGCGCCCCTCGTGGATGGACTTGGGGATGACGGAGATGCCCTGCTGGATAAGAAAGCGCAGGGCCGCCTGGGCAGGGGTTTTGCCGTGCCGGGCGGCGATGGCCTTCAGGGTTTGGTTGTCCAAAAGGTCCGTCTTCCCTTGGGAGAAGGGGCCCCAGGCCATCAGGGCGATGTTGTGCCGGGCCATCAGCTCCCTGGCGTCCAGACGCTGGTGATAGATATGGGTTTCCAGCTGGTTGACGGCCGGGACCACCTCAAAGTGCAGCAGCAGGTCCTGCAGGCGGTCCGGGTAGAAATTGGAAAGGCCGATGGCCCGGGCCAGACCCTCGTGGTGGATTTTTTCCATCACCCGCCAGGCGCCGTACACATCCCCAAAGGGATGATGAATCAGATAGAGATCCACATAATCAAGCCCCAGGCGCTTGAGAGACCCTTCAAAGGCGGGGCGGGTCTTGCTGTCCCCGGCGTGGGTGTGCCAGAGCTTGGTGGTGATAAACAGCTCCTCCCGGGGGATGCCGCTGTCCCGGATGGCCTGGCCCACCGCCTCCTCATTGCCGTAGAACTGGGCGGTGTCTATCAGCCGGTAGCCAGAGGCGAGCGCCTGGGACACGGCGCGCCTGCAGACCTCCTGGTCTTTGATCAAATAGGTGCCAAAGCCAATCAGGGGCATTTTGGCGCCGGTGTTCAGGGTGATGCTGTGCTGCATGCTGGCCTCCTTTAGATGATTGCTTAATGAGAGTCTACCCACCAGGGAGCGGGTATCATGGTACTGGCGCGGGCCCTCTGCGCCCTGGGGCCTCCGTTTGGAAAAACAAGCCGGAAATGCCTTGACAAGATGGGGGAAGGCGTGGTACATTATCCACAGATTAGCACTCGATGGGCGAGAGTGCTAACAACCCGGAAGGCGGGAGAAGGGAGGGCCCATGAACGAGCGCAAACGCCGTATTCTGCAGGCAGTCATCGATGATTACATCCTGACGGCTTTGCCTGTGGGCTCCCGGACCATCTCCCGCAAGTACCTTAAGAACATCTCCAGCGCCACCATCCGAAACGAGATGAGCGACCTGGAGGAGCTGGGCTACCTGATGCAGCCCCATGTGTCGGCGGGCCGGGTGCCCAGCGCCAAGGCCTACCGGCTGTATGTGGATATGCTCATAGAAGAAGGCCTAAGCCCCAGCCAGGAGGACGTGGCGGCCAAGGACTATTACCTAAAGCGCGTCAGCCATCTGGAAAACGTGGTGGCCAGCACCGCGCAGGTGATTTCGGACTTTACCAACTACGCTTCCCTGGTGATGATGCCGGGGCAGGCGGAGCTGCGCATCGCCACCCTGCACCTGGTGCCTGTCAGCCGGGCCATGGCCCTTTTGGTGATCGTCACCGACGGGGGCATCATCCGGGACACCATGGTGCATGTGGCGGAGACCCTGGACGCGGATGCCCTGTATGCCATCAGCCGGATGCTCACGGAGCGTTTTGCGGGGCGCACGCTCAAAGAGGTGCGCAGGAAACTCCGGGAATTTGCAGCCAGCGCGCAGGCAAACCCCCAGGTGCTTCAGGGCATCGAGGAGCTGTCCGATCAGATGTCCCGGGAGAACGCCACGGACACCATCACCGTGTCCGGCACCCATAACATTCTGAACTTCCCGGAGTACCAGGAGGCGGAAAAAGCCCGCCCGGTGCTTTCGGCGATGGAGGACAGGGAGCGGCTGATGCGGCTGATCAAGGCAGCGGGCACCGCGGATGGCGCCGCCCTGTCCGTGCACATCGGCCCGGAAACCGGCATACCGGAGATGGCGGATTGCAGCGTGGCCCTGGCGGAGTACACCGTGGGCCAGGGGCACCGGGGCGCCATTGGCATCATCGGCCCCACCCGCATGCCCTATGCCCGCGTGCTCAACACCCTGCGCCTGGTGGGCAACGCGCTAAGCCTTGTCTTAAGCGGCGGCGGGCAGGCGGAGTAACTTTTGGAGGAAATCATGGACCGCAAGAAGAAAAAGGCAGGGCAGTCGCAAACGCCCGAACCTCAGGAGGGCGCCGGATTGGCGCCGCAGACAGCAGAGGAAACGGCCCCCCCAGACACAGAAACAGACAGGACCGAAGACCTGGAGGCGGCCCTGGCCAAACAGGAAGAGTACCTGGCCCTGGCCCAGCGCGTCCAGGCGGACTACGACAACTACCGCAAGCGCAACCGTCAGGTGGCGGCGGAAAGCTATGATGACGGCGCCCGCGCCTTTATCAAGACCATCCTGCCGGTGATGGATAACCTGGAACGCGCCCTACAGGTGGCGCGGGAGGAAGAGGACCCGCTGTATCAGGGGGTGATTCTGGTGCAAAAGCAGCTGATGGACGCCCTGAAAACCCGCGGCGTCATGCCTATCTGCCGCAAGGGAGAGCCCTTTGACCCGAAGCTGGAGGACGCCATTGCCCAGGGCGGCCCTGAGGAAGGGGAGCCGGGCACGGTGTGCGAGGTGGTGCTCAAGGGCTATCAGATGGGCGAAAACGTGATCAGGCACGCAATGGTTCGGGTTGTGCCCGACCTTTGACATAGATTAAACGCAGAAAGAAACGCACAAGCATAAGCGTATGGAGGAACGACATAATGGCAAAAATTATCGGAATTGACCTGGGGACTTCAAACTCGGTTGTCGCCGTGATGGAAGGCGGCGAGCCGGTGGTCATCCCCAACTCTGAAGGCGCCCGCACCACCCCGTCCGTGGTGGCCTTTACCAAGGAGGGCGAGCGCCTGGTGGGCCAGATCGCCAAGCGTCAGGCCATCACCAACCCGGACCGCACCATCGCGTCCATCAAACGCCAGATGGGCACCAACTTCAAGTGGAGCGTGGACGGCAAGGACTACACCCCCCAGGAGATCAGCGCGATGGTCCTGCAAAAATTGAAGCAGGACGCGGAGAGCTATCTGGGCGAGACCATCACCCAGGCGGTGATCACCGTGCCCGCCTATTTCTCTGACGCCCAGCGCCAGGCCACCAAGGACGCGGGGCGCATTGCGGGCATGGAAGTGCTGCGCATCATCAACGAGCCCACCGCTGCCTCCCTGGCCTATGGCCTGGACAAGGAGGAGCCCCACAAAATCCTGGTCTATGACCTGGGCGGCGGCACCTTTGACGTGAGCCTGCTGGAAATTGGCGACGGCGTGTTTGAGGTGCTGGCCACCAACGGCGACACCAAGCTGGGCGGCGACGACTTTGATGACCGGATCGTGGACTATGTGGCGGAGATCTTTAAAAAAGAAAACGGCATCGACCTGAAAAAGGACCGCATGGCCTGGCAGCGCCTGAAGGAAGCGGCGGAGAAGGCCAAGGTGGACCTGTCCGGCGTCATGTCCGCCAACATCAACCTGCCCTTTATCACCGCGGACGCCAAC